>ERZ836441.471-NODE-471-length-47133-cov-11.247186_pt1 | contig 47133 bp, 45 predicted proteins | sample MGYA00519686_ERZ836441 | MGnify/ENA primary metagenome ERZ836441 (study PRJEB31850, sample SAMEA3708800) | human gut metagenome | biome: human gut; feature: human-associated habitat; material: faeces | place: China | collected 2014 ...
TTAAATTAAAACTAAACGGCCTGAGTCCTGTGCAATACAGGATTCAGACCGTTGGGGCCGCTTAATTCGTTTTTTGTCTAACTTTTGGGGTTCATATCAAAGGCTTTCAGGGAGCTTTTTTGCTGCCGGGAGAGCACCCGGGCGGTTTTACCAGTCAGACGCTTTCCAATAGGCTTGTCAGGGTGGAGGCAAAGGCTTCATCCTGCGCCTTTGTCCGCTTTGGGCTCCCCTTCGGGTGCTTGCCGGCACGAAGGAGCTTTTTGTTTTCGTACCGCCGCAGCATGAGGGCATCCATGTTGTCAGCAGTGTACTCCAAGCCGTTCTGGTTCAGCACCCGGGCGCACTTGGCAAGGCACATACTCGCCAGTCCATAGTCCTGTGTCACGACAAGATCACCCGGCTTTACCCGGTTGACAAGCGCAAAGTCCACGCTGTCAGCACCCTTGTCGAATACGCGCGTCTGCGCACCCTCACGCTCGATCTGGTGCGAGGTATCACACAGGATAATGACCGGGATGCCGAACTGCTTTGCAATCTGCAAGGCCAGGTCAACCACGGGACAACCATCGGCATCAATCAGAATATTCATCACATATCCTCCATCGCCCATCGAAACGCCTTTGCCGTGCGCAGGTCGGCATCCTTGAAATGCCCGCCGTTGTTCCATTCAAGGGTGCAGTTCTTGCCGCGTCCGGCAAGTTCACGGTGCAGGGCGCGGATGTTACCGCCTACAGCGGCCATTGTCAAGTTTTTTGTGCGCTCTTCCCGGTCGCCAAGGCTCAGATAAATGCGCTGTGCCTGAATGGGGTGCTGCTGTTCAAACTCCATCCATCCCGGAAACCATACGGAAGGCGAAGCAGCCGCAACACCGGAAAACAGAGCTGTCTGCGTGGATGCCCACAGCGCGAACAATCCGGCCAGCGAGTAGCCGCCCAGAATGATCCGGACATTTTCCGGCAGTGCAAACTGCTGTTTCAGGGCGGGAATCACCTGCCCTGTCAGAACGCGCAGCGTGTCCGCAGCCTTGCCGCCGAAACTGTCTTTGCCCCACACTGCAGGAGCTTCCCACGGGGAAAGTTCATCGTTCCAGCTTTTCACTGGAATAGCTGCAAACAGAAAATTCCGGCCGCTTTGTGCAATGGCTTCAACTTCGCTGTCCATGTTCTGTAATTCATGTTCGTCCGTCATCTGAAGCAGAAGATATTCGGCACAGTCTGTGCCGTAAATGCGGCAGGGTCTGTTTCCGATTTGAACTTGCTTTGCGGTCACGGCAGCAGCCTCCTGAAAAAATTTTGATATGCGAGAATTAGAATAAAAGAGCTCGACGGTGTCGAAAAAGAGAAGAGCCAATCCATCCGTACCTTTTTGTACAGGGATGCCTTGGCTTTTCTTGACGCAGAGACAGTGCGCTGATGTTTTACGCTGTGGAACTGCTTGCGGCCAAGATAGAGCAGATGAGGAGCGAAAAGCGTTCCCGGTTTCGGCAAAGGTGCCTTTTCACGGGAGCCTTTTTCCACAGCTCGGGCAAAAATCAACGTCGTACATTGATTTTGTGGGAAGATTTTTGTGGCAGAAAGGACATCGCCAAAACAGAAAATAGACGATCAGGCCTGCCAGGGCCGCCAGGATGCCGGCGATCACAAGGATCGGGACGAGGATCTCTGGAAGAGAAAAGAAAACGGCGATGCACAGCAGGAAAATGCTCAGAAGAAACAAAACCTGCCCGAGGGCCCTTCCGGTTTTATAGTTCATCGACAAAATACCTCCCATTGATCGGCATGAGAAAAAGGCGTGAGGAGATTGGCTGCTTCCATTATAGCATATTCGGGCGGAGAGACAAGAAGCCCGGATGTGCGGCACGCTCTGCAGGGACTTCCTGCATTTCTGTATGGGAGAATCGACACAAAACCGGTTGACATCCACCGGAAGAAACCCTTACAATGGGAACAGAAACCATGTCGGGCAATGGAACAGGAGGAATTTTGGAATGAACAACACAGAAGCATTTGAGTTCTTGCTGAGCTGGAAGGATGACGTCCTGATGAACTGCCTTTCCGGGCGGCGGGATAAGGCCTTTGATCCGCAGGCCATGCAGAAGGTCCGGGCGGCCTGCGCCGTGCTGGCCGAGGACGGGACCTATCCGTTCGACCTGTCGGTCACAGACCCGGAGATCTACCGTCAGGTCAGTGCCTGGTTCACCGACCTGCTGCGCAAGTCCTGAACCGTTCCGACACGAAAGATGCATTTATTTTCCACAAATGCTTGACATCTTGTGCAATCTGCATTATCATAAAGCCATCAAGTGTTTGTTCAGAGAAGCGAGCAGAACAAACAAGAGGGAGCCTGTTCCCTTTTGTTTGCTCTGCTCTTTTTTGTTCCCGCTACGCAAACGAGCATGCTGTGACAGGCAGAAGATCAGGAGGTTTTTATGCTGGATGTAGCAATCATCGGCTGCGGTGTCGTTGGCGCGGCTGCCGCCTATGAGCTCTCGCATTATCCGCTGCACACTGCAATTTTTGAGGCCGAGAACGATGTGGCCGACTGCACCACCAAGGCCAACAGTGCCATTCTGCATGCTGGGTACGACCCCGAGCCGGGCACCCGGATGGCACGGCTCAATGTGGAGGGCGTTGCACTGGCCAAAGAGATCTGCGCCCGGCTGGATGTGCCGTACCGGCAGTGCGGCAGTCTGGTGCTGGCCCTCAGCCCGGCGGAGCTGCCGCATCTGCAGAAGCTGTACGAAAACGGCCTTGCCAATGGGGTGCCGGGCATCCGGCTGCTGTCGGCAGAGGAAACACGGGCCATGGAGCCCGGTCTTTCGCCGGAGGTGGCCGGAGCGCTGTATGCACCCAGCGCGGCCATCGTCAGCCCGTGGGAATATGCGCTGGCCATGGCGGAGGTGGCGGTGCGCAACGGGGTGGAACTCCACCTCAGCAGCCCGGTCACCGGCATTCAGAAAACCGCGTCCGGATGGGCGCTGACCACGCCGTCCGGCGTGGTGGAGGCCCGCTACGTTGTCAACGCCGCCGGCATCCGGGCCGATGCCGTGCACGACATGGCCGCTCCGCATCAATTTACCATTCAGCCCACCCGCGGCGAATATTACCTTCTGGACAAATCGGAAGGCACGCGGGTGCAGCATGTCATCTTCCAGTGCCCCAACGAAAACGGCAAGGGCGTGCTGGTGGCACCTACCGTTCACGGCAACCTGATCGTCGGACCCAATGCCGAGCCGGTGGCGGGCGATGACACCGCCTGCACCGCCGCCGGGCTGGCCTTTGTCAGCGCGGCCGCACGCCGCAGCGTGCCGGACATCCGCTTCGGCGAGTCCATCCGCAACTTTGCAGGCGTCCGCGCCAATGTGGACACCGGGGATTTCGTCATCGGCGAGGCGGAAGGTGCACCCGGCTTCATCGACCTGGCCGGTATGAAATCGCCGGGCCTGTCCAGCGCACCGGCCGTTGCCAAAGAGGTGGTCCGCATTCTGGAAGGCCACGGGGATCTGCCTGCGGCCAAAACGGATTACCGGGACGGCCGCACCCGGGTGCGGTTCAAGGAGCTGCCGCCGGAAGAAAAGGCAAAGCTCATTGCCCGGAACCCCGCCTACGGCCGGGTGATCTGCCGCTGCGAGACCATCACCGAGGGCGAGATCCTGGACGCCCTGCACACCGAGATCCCGGCCACCACCATCGACGGCGTCAAGCGCCGCTGCAACGCCGGGATGGGCCGCTGTCAGGGCGGCTTCTGCGGGCCCCGGGTGCTGGAGCTCATCAGCCGGACGCGGGGCATCGACCCGCTGGACGTCCTGCAGGACAAGGCAGGCAGCAACGTCTTACTGTGCGAAACCAAGCAGGAGGGAACCAACCATGATTGATCTGGTCATCGTCGGCGGCGGCCCTGCAGGCCTTGCCGCAGCCTACAGCGCATGGCAGCACGGCCTGCGCGATATTCTGATTTTGGAGCGTGACAACGAGCTGGGCGGCATCCTGAACCAGTGCATCCACAACGGCTTCGGGCTGCACCGTTTCGGCGAGCAGCTCACCGGCCCGGAGTACGCCGGGCGCTACATTGAAATGCTGCGCTCCACCGGCGTCCGGGTGGAGCTGGGCACCATGGTGCTGGAGGTCACGCCGGATAAAAAGATCCACTGTGTCAGCAAGGAGAAGGGCTACCAGATCCTCGAAGCAAAGAGCGTCATCCTCTGCATGGGCTGCCGGGAGCGCACCCGCGGGGCCATCGGCATCCCGGGCACCCGCCCGGCCGGCATCTACACCGCCGGTGCCGCCCAGCGCTATGTCAACATGGAGGGCTATCTGGTAGGCAAACGGGTGCTCATTCTGGGCAGCGGCGACATCGGACTGATCATGGCCCGGCGGATGACGCTGGAAGGGGCCAAGGTGCTGGCCTGCGTGGAGGTCATGCCCTATTCCGGCGGCCTGACACGCAACATTGTGCAGTGCCTGCAGGATTTTGACATCCCGCTGTACCTGTCCCACACCATCGTGGACATTCAGGGCGATACCCGGGTGGAAAAGGCCATTGTGGCCAAGGTGGACGAGAACCGCCGCCCCATTCCGGGCACCGAGATGGAGTTTGACGTGGACACTATCCTGCTCAGTGTGGGCCTGATCCCGGAAAACGAGCTGACCCGGCAGGCCGGCATCCCGATGGACCCCCACACCAAGGGAGCCGTGGTCTACGAGAACATGGAGACCGGCATTCCCGGCGTGTTTGCCTGCGGCAACGTGGTGCATGTGCACGATCTGGTGGACTTTGTTTCCGGCGAGAGCGACCGGGCCGGAGCCGCAGCCGCCGCCTATGTGCTCCACGGTGAGACCCCGGACGCGGCCGTGCTGGACCTTGTCCCGGGCAATGGCGTGGGCTATACCGTCCCCCAGCGGGTGCGCCCGGCGGACGTGGACAAGGGTGTGGAGATCTCGTTCCGGGTGCGGCAGAATTACGGCCCCAGCCAGATCACCATCACCTGCGGGGAGAAGCAGCTGGCCCAGTTCAAGCGCCAGCGGATGGCACCCGGCGAGATGGAGCACATCACCCTGCCCGGGGTCCTGCTGGCAAAGGCCGACGGCCCGCTGACCGTTGCAGTAGAGGAGGTCGTAGCAAAATGAACAAAAAGTGTGAGATCATTTGTATCTGCTGCCCCCGTGGCTGCCACTTGCAGGTGGACCCGGAAAACGATTATAATGTAACCGGCAATGCCTGCCCCAACGGTGCCGCCTATGGCAAGGAAGAACTGACCCACCCCACCCGTATCCTGACCAGTACGGTGCGGGCCGAGGGCGGGCGCTATCCGCGCTGCCCGGTCAAGACCGCGCAGGCGGTGCCCAAAGAAAAGATCGTGCAGGTCATGGCTGCGCTGAACGGCGTCACGCTGCACACACCCATCCGCACCGGGCAGGTCGTGCTGACCGACGTCTGCGGCACCGGTGTGGATGTCGTAGCCACACGGGACCTGTAAAACCGCCCCTGAGCGAAACGGAGGTCGTTGAACCATGTCGACAAAGTATGTTCTTGCACTGGACCAGGGAACCACCAGCAGCCGCGCCATCCTGTTTGACAACGAGCAGAACATCATCGCGGTGCAGCAGCGGGAGTTTGAGCAGATCTACCCGCAGCAGGGCTGGGTGGAGCACAACCCCATGGAGATCTGGTCCACCCAGTACGGGGTCATGAACGAGGTGGTGGCCCAGAGCGGCGTGGATGTCCATGACATTGCCGCCATCGGCATCACCAACCAGCGCGAGACCACCATCCTGTGGGAAAAGGCCACCGGCCGCCCCATCTACAATGCCATCGTCTGGCAGTGCCGCCGCACCGCCCCGCTGGTGGACGAGCTGGTGCAGCAGCCCGGCATGACGGAATACATCCGCGAGAATACCGGCCTGATGCCGGATGCCTATTTTTCCGCCACCAAGATCAAGTGGATCCTGGATAATGTGCCCGGCGCGCGGGAGCGGGCCGAGGCGGGCGAGATCCTGTTCGGCACTGTGGACACCTGGCTGGTGTGGAAGCTCACCGGCGGCAAGGTCCATGTGACCGACCGCACCAACGCCAGCCGCACTATGCTCTACAACATCCGCACCCTGGACTGGGATGACACCCTGCTCAAAGCGCTGGATATCCCCCGCTGCATCCTGCCCCGCGTGGCGGATTCCAGCGAGGTCTACGGCACCACCGACCTGTGCGGGGTGCAGGTGCCGGTGGCCGGCATTGCCGGGGACCAGCAGGCTGCACTGTTCGGGCAGGGGTGCTTTGCCAAGGGTGAGGCCAAGAACACCTACGGCACCGGCTGCTTTTTGCTCATGAATACCGGTGACACCATCTGCCGCAGCCAGAACGGCCTGATCTCCACCATCGGCATCAGCCTGAACGGTAAGGTGGAGTATGCTCTGGAGGGCAGCGTCTTTGTGGGCGGTGCCGTCATCCAGTGGGTGCGCGACGGCCTGCGGATGATCCAGGAGAGCCGCGACGCCGAATACTATGCCCAGAAGGTGCTGGACAACGGCGGCATCTACATCGTGCCCGCCTTCACCGGTCTCGGCGCGCCCTATTGGGATATGTACGCCCGCGGTGCCATTGTAGGCATCACCCGCGGCACCACCCAGAACCACATCATCCGGGCGGCGGAGGAGTCCATCGCCTACCAGAGCGCCGACCTTGTGGCCGCCATGGAAAAGGACACCGGTGTGCCCATCACCTCCCTGAAGGTGGACGGCGGTGCTTCCCGCGACCAGTTCCTGATGCAGTTCCAGGCCGACATCCTGAACAAGAACGTTCTGCGCCCGGCCATCCGGGAGACCACGGCCCTGGGCGCTGCCTATCTGGCCGGCCTTGCCACCGGCGTGTGGAAGGACCGGGACGAGATCCGCAGCCTGTGGCACTGCAACATGACCTTTACCCCCGCTATGCCGGAGGCCGAGCGCGCACGGCTGCTGTCCGGCTGGCACAAGGCCGTGGGCCGCAGCAGTGACTGGGCAGAGCATGAAAAGAATTTGTCTGGATTTTGACTGCTTCCAACAAAAAATCACGAATTTGTGAATTGTCTGTTGACAAACCGTTGAGAAATGGTATACTGAAAGCATCCCAAGAGAATTGAGATGGGGATGCACTGTGCCACACAACCGCAGTGCGTCCCCATTTTTTTGTTCCCATCGCACCCCTTGTCCGCCCGTTCACATCTGTTCCGGGGGCTGGTTCTGGAAGTGCAGCCGCCGGGCACGTCCCTGAAAAAAGAAGGAGGATCCTCATGAAAAGCACCGCAAAGGCCACCGAAAAGCGTTCGCGCACGGTCGTTGTGCTGGCGATCGCTGTGGCGTTGATGCTGCTGGGCAGCATTTTTGCCCAGATGTTCAACACCTCATTCTACAAGGTCAAGGTCTCCCGCATTTCCTTTGAGACCGACACCGGCACCCTTTCGGGCCTGTTGTACATGCCCAAGGGCGTGGACGCCTCCAACCCGCACCCCACCATCGTGACCACCCACGGCTACCTGAACAGTGCCGAGATGCAGGACGAGACCGCCATCGAGATGTCCCGCCGCGGCTATGTCGTGCTGGCACTGGATATGTATGACCACGGCCATTCCCACGGGAACGCCGACAATACCGGCGGCTTCTTCAACTTCTGGCCCACTTCGCTGTGGGATGCCGCACAGTACATGTACAGCCAGGACTACGTTGCCAAGGATGCACAGGGCAACGGTCAGATCGCGGTCAGCGGCCACTCCATGGGCGGCTTCTCCTCCGAGATGGCCATCTATCTGGATGAGCAGAACTACGCTGCCGCCGGTTACCGCATCATCAAGGCCGGTTTGAGCATGGGTGCCGATTACTCCTGGACCTCCTACCTGGGCCTGGACGAAGAGGCTGCGGTTGCCACCTTCGGCGGACGCACCATCGGCAAGATCTGCGGCCAGTACGACGAGTTCTTCTTTGCAGCCGACGAGCCTCCCACGAAGAGCGGCACCGTCTACCACAAGGACTATGTTGCCACCACCGCTGGCAAGACCCTGCTGGAGCAGGAAGCTCCGCAGGCTGACACCTGGTACACCGGCTCGGACGGCGGCCAGCGCATCATTTACCAGCCGCGTGAGATCCACCCCTGGAACCACTTCTCCACCGCTTCCACCAAGGATGCCATCGAGTTCTACGCCACTGCATTTGCCGACCAGTCCGGTCTGGTGCAGAACATTGCTTCCACCAGCCAGATCTGGTACTGGAAAGAAGTCTTTGAGCTGGTCGCTCTGGTGGGCTTCCTGCTCATGCTGGCACCTCTTGCCCTGCTGCTGATGAAGCTGCCCTTCCTGTCCAATGCAAAGCAGGCCGTCGCAGCACCCACCCCGGCCGTCGGTACCCTGTCCGGCAAGCTTGGCACGATCAGCCTGTTCGTGGTCGGTATGCTGATCCCGGCCATCATCTTCCCCGCCGTATACGACGGCAGTCTGACCGCAGAGCCCATCCGCTGGATGCGCTACGCCAGTGACATTGCCCTGCTCCTGTCGGTGGTGGGCATCGTTCTGGCAGCCCGCAGCACCGAGGACGACCGCAAGACCTGGCTGTCCGGCTCGGTGTGCGTCCTGATCGCTTCCATCGTCCTGCGTGTGCTGGTGACCAAGAACATCTTCGAGACCAATGCCACCTGGCAGGGCCCCACCGTCAACAGCATCGTGACCTGGGCTCTCATCTGCGCCTGCATCTCCATCGTGACCATGGTCTGCGTCTACCTGTTCGGCGGCCGCAAGCAGAAGGGCATCACGCTGGAACAGTACGGCATTGCCGCAAAGCCGGTGTCTGTGGCCGCAGCCTTCTGCGTGGCACTGCTGGTGAGCGTGATCGCCTACGCCTGCCTGTTTGCCGTGGATGCCATCTTCAAGACCGACTTCCGCATCTGGACCTTCGCTTTCAAGACCTTTGAAGCCAGCGCCATCCCGGCGGCGGTCAAGTATATGCCGTTCTTCTTTGTGTACTACTTTGTCAGCGGCGCCGCCGCCATCTCCAACACCAGCAGCGAAAAGCTGCAGGGCGGCTGGGGCTACCTGCTGGCTGCTCTGACCAACATGGGCGGCATCCTCCTCTGGCTGGTGCTGCAGTACGGCACCCTGTTCCGTACCGGCGTTGCCTTCTACCCGGGACAGGCCCTTGGCGGCATCCTGCTGTTTGCGCTGGTGCCCTCGCTGGCCATTGCATCCTGCCTGGCCAAGTACCTGTACAAAAAGACCGGCAGCGTGTACGTTGCGGCCTTCCTGAATACCATCCTGATGACCATGATGACCGTGGCCAACACCGCGATCTATTTCCAGGCATAAGCACAACCGCAGACTGGGGCTGCACTTTACAGTGCGGCCCCTTTGTGCGATAATGAGAACCATCTGAGAGAAAAGGAGTCCTGCCCGATGCATCCACTTGCTGAAACTCTGCTGGACGAGCCGGTGATCGCAGCCGTCAAGACGGATGACGCTCTGACGGCCGCCCTGGCCTCGCCCTGCAGCACGGTCTTTCTGCTGGCGAGCACTCTGCTCAATGTGGGGGAGCTGGTCCGGCGCATCCACGCGGCCGGAAAGCTGGCCGTCGTGCACATCGACCTTGTGGACGGCCTTTCGGCGCGGGAAGTTGCCGTGAATTCCCTCATTGCGCTGTGCCACCCGGACGGTATCATTTCCACCCACCCGTCCCTGATCCGGCGGGCGCGCCATCAGGGCCTGCTGACCATCCAGCGGGCGTTCATCCTGGACTCCCTTTCCCTGAACAACCTTTCCGGCCAGCTGGAACAAGGCAAGCCGGACTTTGTGGAGATCCTGCCCGGCATCATGCCCCGGGTCATCACCGAGATCAGTACCCGCACCCGGGTGCCGGTGATCGCGGGCGGTCTGCTGCGGGACAAGGCCGACGTCATGGCCGCCATGCGGGCCGGTGCCTCGGCGGTGTCCACCTCTGCCCCGGAGCTGTGGGACATCTGAATCCCGGAAAACACAAAAATGCCTGACCGTTGTCGTTGGCGGTCAGGCATTTTTTATGGAAAGCAGCAGCGTTACAGCTGGCTCTTCCTGACAAGATCTTTGGTGTACAGGGCGCGGGTGGCGTTGAGCACGGCAATGACCATGACGCCCACGTCGGCAAAGATGGCTGTCCACATGCTGGCCATACCGATGGCACCCAGCAGCAGGCAGGCAAACTTGACCGCCAGCGCGAACACGATGTTCTCGTACACGATGCGCAGGGTGCGGCGGGCGATGCGCATGGCCAGTGCAATCTTGGCCGGGTCATCGTCCATCAGCACCACGTCGGCGGCTTCAATGGCGGCGTCAGAGCCCAGGGCACCCATGGCGATGCCCACATCGGCGCGGGACAGCACCGGGGCGTCGTTGATGCCGTCGCCCACAAAGGCCAGATTCTCCTTGGACTTCTTGGCGGCGATGAGTGTTTCGATCTGGTCCACCTTGTCGCCGGGCAGCAGACCGGCGTGGTATTCGTCCAGACCCAGCTGGGCAGAAACGGCCTTGGCCACCGGCTCGGCGTCGCCGGTGAGCATGACGGTCTTGCGCACTCCGGCGGCCTTCATGGCCCGGATGGCCTCGGCACTGTGGGGTTTGACCACGTCGGCGATGAGCAGGTAACCGGCGTATCGGCCGTCGATGGCAACGTGCACGACGGTGCCGGTCTCGCTCACGGCGGGGGCAGAAAGGCCCAGCCGCTCCATCAGACGGGCGTTGCCGGCGGCAACGGCCTTACCGTCCACTTTGGCGGTCACGCCGTGGCCGCCAAGCTCCTCCACGTCGGTCACGCGGGAGGTGTCGATCTCCTTGCCGTAGGCGGCCTTGATGCTCAGGGAGATGGGGTGCTTGGACCAGCTCTCGGCCAGGGCGGCGGCCTCCACCAGCTGTTCGTCGGTGATGCCGTCGGCCGGGTGGACGCCGGTGACCTTGAAGGTGCCCTGGGTCAGGGTGCCGGTCTTATCAAACACCACGATGCCGGTGCGGGCCAGCTCCTCCAGATAGGTGGAGCCCTTGACCAGGATACCGCAGGCGGAAGCACCGCCGATGCCGCCGAAGAAGCTCAGCGGAATGCTGATGACCAGTGCGCAGGGGCAGCTGATGACCAGGAAGGTCAAAGCGCGGTAGATCCAGTCCCCAAAGCGGGCGGGCTGGCCCATCAGCAGCAGCACGATAGGCGGCAGGAAGGCCAGCGCCAGCGCACCGTAGCAGACAGCCGGGGTGTATACCCGGGCAAAGCGGGTGATGAAGTTTTCGGCGCGGGCCTTCTTCATGCTGGAATTTTCCACCAGATCGAGAATTTTCGAGACGGTGGACTCGCCGAATTCCTTGGTAGTCCTGACTTTCAGCAGGCCGGTCATGTTTACGCAGCCGCTGATGACTTCGTCTCCGGTCTGGACGTCGCGGGGCAGGCTCTCACCGGTCAGGGCGGCGGTGTTCAGGGCGGAGGTGCCCTCTACGATCACACCGTCAATGGGCACCCGCTCGCCGGGCTGCACCACGATCACGGTGCCCACCTCCACGTCATCGGGGTCCACCTGCTCCAGCTTGCCGTCCTCGTCCTCCACGTTGGCGTAGTCCGGGCGGATGTCCATCAGGCTGGAAATGCTCTGGCGGCTCTTGCCCACGGCCACGCTCTGGAACAGCTCGCCGATCTGGTAAAAGAGGATAACGGCGCAGCCTTCCACATAGTCGCCCAGGGCAAAGGCACCCACGGTAGCCACCGCCATCAGGAAGCACTCGTCAAAGGGCTGGCGGTTCTTGATGCCCTTGATGGCCTTGCGCAGCACGTCCTTGCCCACCACAAAGTACGGGATGAGGTAGAGCAGCAGCTCCACCGGGGTGGGAAGTGCCGGCAGCACACGGAGCAGCAGCTTGAGCAGGATCACAAGAGCCAGCGCGATCAGGATCTGCTGCAGGCTCTTTTTTTGCTTTTTGGTCATACAAAACGCTCCTTTTGTCAGATTGCGGCGGTTCTGAGAAAAAACGGGAAAACGCAGTGGAATTCAACAGGTTTTCCCCACAAAAATGGATTTTCCACCCTTTCCCCCGTGTTTTCCACGGGGTTTTCCCGCAGAAAACTTGCTTTTCCACGTTTCTTTTTGGAGTTTTCCGCGAAGGATGTTGAAAAGTGTGTGGAAAGTGTTGAAAACTGCCCGTTTTTTCCACGAAAAAGAGGAGTTTTCCGCTGCCCGGCGGCAGAGGAAAGAAAAGCTCTCCCACAGGGGGAGAGCTGCCGCCCAGCAGCGATGCCGGGAACCGGACCGGAAGAGGTCAGATGTCAAAGATCTCGCAGTCGTCCTCCACCTTCTTGCAGGCGGACAGCACATTCTCCATGGTGGCGTGGGGGTCGGCACCCTCGGCAAACTCCACCTTCATCTTCTGGGTCATGAAGCTGACAGTCGCCTTTTCCACACCGGCAACGGTGTTGGCAGCGTCCTCCATCTTCTGGGCGCAGTTTGCACAGTCCACTTCGATCTTGTAGGTCTTTTTCATCGTAGATACCAGCCTTTCTGTTTTTGTGCGGGCCGCAGCCCGGAAAATCATTCTTCGATATGGTCCATCCCCAGAGAGAGGATGCTGCGCACGTGGTCGTCGTCCAGTGCGTAGTACACGGTCTTGCCCTCCCGCCGGAAGCGTACCAGCTTGGAATCCTTGAGCACCCGCAGCTGGTGGCTCACGGCCGACTGGCTCAGCTGCACGGCGTTGGCAATGTCCTGCACGCACAGCTCATTGTCGTGCAGGGCGTACAGGATCTTGATGCGGGTGGAGTCGCCGAACACCCGGAACAGGTCGGCCAGCTCGTACAGCACTTCGTCATCCGGCATGTCCAGCTCTTCCGGCTGCACAAGGGGTTCGTTCTGCTGTGCCATGGAAGCATCTCCTTTCGGGATGAAATCACATGAACGTCTGTTCATGTGTTCATGATATCACGCACATGCCTGCCTGTCAAGCCCTTTGCAGAAGAATTTTGACATTCCCGCTGCATTGATGAAAAAACACCGCAAAACGCAAAAAAGATGCAAATTGAAAAAAGAAAACCCGGCCTGCTGGAAAGCGGACCGGGAGCGGACGGGTGGCGGAGCGGCTCAACGCTTCTTCCCGGCTGCTGCCCAGGGGGCGTACATCAGCACAAGGGCCAGCGCGATGGCGGGCAGAAAGCCCAGAATGTAGAATTTTTCGCCAAACCACGCGGTAAAGGTGCTGGTGATGACGTTGCCATAGGGGTTGTTCAAAAAGTAAAAGTTGGTGTGCAGAGGTTTGTTAAGAAAATAGATGGGCAGGGCCGAGCCGAACAAAAAGGCCAGCACCTGCGGCACCCGGCGCACGCTGGGGCGGTATCCGCCCGCCACCAGCAGCACAGGGTAGAGCACCAGCAGGGCGTGGATGCTGACCGAGTGCAGGTTGATGAGGGTGAACCACCCGGGCACATCCCGCCAGCTGGGGCACAGCAGAGCCAGTGCCGCGCCGGGGATGCACAGGGCGTACAGCTCCTCCTTGCACCAGCTGCGGTCGGTGAGGGTGTTGTACAGGCAGACGAACACGTTGATGCTGCACAGGTGCAGCGGCAGATAGCTCCAGTTCCACTGGCCGGTGCAGGCCATGCCCAGCAGCAGGGCGGCCTCGTCGGCCAGCAGGGCCGCCGTGACCCCCACCAGAATGTGCCGCCGGGTGCGCGGCGTGCTGCGGCGGTACCACCACACCATGCCCAGAAGGAACAAAGCCGACAGCGCCAGCTCTATGAGATGGACAGTGCCGAACAGCGGGTAGCACTCATAGCCCGCACCGTATTCGGCGGCGGTGATATCATAGGATTTCCAGAAGTCAGACATGGAGGTCCCCTCTCTTTCAGAGCCTATCATAGCACAGACAGCCGGAAACCGAAACGGTATTTTTTACAAAATGCGCTAAAGTGGGTGCATTCTTTGCCAAGCTGTGGTATCTTATAAAAGTATAAAACAACAAACTGCGCAAAACGCACAGGAGGGAATTTTTTATGACACTGGAACCTGGCATCCGCGGTGAACAGAGCGTGTCTGTCACTGCTGCAAACACTGCAAAAACCATGGGCAGCGGCACGCTGGACGTGTTTGCCACCCCGGCCCTGGTGGCCCTGGCCGAAAAGACCTGTTGGATGAGCGTGGCCCCGGCCCTGGCCGAGGGCGACGGCACCGTGGGCACGAAGCTGGAGCTGGAGCACACCGCTCCCACCCCCGTGGGCATGACCGTGACCTGCGAGAGCGAGCTGGTGGCTGTGGAAGGCCGCAAGCTCACCTTCAAAGTGAGCCTGCGCGACGAAAAAGGCCCGGTGGGCGGCGGCACCCATGAGCGCTTTGTGATCCACAACGACAAGTTTGCGGCCAAGGCGGAGGCAAAGAAGAACTGAAAAAGCCTTCCCCCAAGGGGGAAGGCTAAGGCTCCCTCTTTGACGGAGGGAGTTCTTCCGGTTCCAGCCGCAGCGGCGGTGGGTCCTCGGCCAGCAGCTGCTGTTCGGCGTGGGCCTGTGCGTCCTGCAGCAGCTGTACGGCCTGCACGCTGGCGCGGAACAGCTCAAAATACATCGCTTTATAATCCGGCACGGCCCCACTCCCCTTTTGCATTCCGTGGGGATAGTCTGCCCCGCAGCACGGGGCCTGATACGCTGCCGGAACGAATCGCCTGAAACGAAAAGGAATCATTATGAAAAACAAGAATCTGTCCTGGGCGGCGGCACTGTTCGTGTTTGCCCTGCTGCTGTGGTGCACGGCAGCCACTCCCGGCAAGATCGCCGACCCGTCTACCTACACCTGTGCGGTGTACAGCACCTTCTTCTCGCTGCTGCCGCCGGTCATCGCCATTGTGCTGGCCCTGAACACCAAGGAGGTGTACACCTCCCTGCTGGTGGGCATCGCCTCGGGCGCGCTGCTGTATGCCAACGGAAACCTGGAACTGGCCCTGAATACCCTCTTCTTTAACGAAGAGGGCGGCATGATCGCCAAACTGTCCGACAGCAGCAATGTGGGCATCCTGGTGTTCCTGGTCATGCTGGGCATCCTGGTGGCCCTGATGAACAAGGCCGGCGGCTCGGCCGCCTTTGGCCGCTGGGCATCGAAGCACATCCACTCCCGGGCGGGCGCACAGTTTGCCACCCTGCTGCTGGGTGTGATGATCTTTGTGGACGACTATTTCAACTGCCTGACCGTGGGTTCGGTCATGCGCCCGGTCACCGACCGGCAGAAGGTGTCCCGCGCCAAGCTGGCCTACCTCATCGACGCCACGGCGGCCCCCATCTGCATCATTGCGCCGGTGTCCAGCTGGGCGGCGGCGGTCACCTCCAGCGTGCCGGAGGGGTCTGGCATCAACGGCTTCACCATGTTCCTGCGCACCATCCCCTACAACTACTATGCCCTGCTTACCGTCGTCATGAGCCTGTTCCTCATCTTCACCGGCACGGACTTCGGCTCCATGAAGCTGAACGAGGACAACGCGAAAAACGGCGACCTGTTCACCACCGAGGACCGCCCCTACGGCGACGACGTGGACGACGGCACCGAGACGAAGGGCCATGTTGTGGACCTGATCGCACCGGTGCTGGTGCTGATTGCGGCCTGCATCTTCGGCATGATCTACACCGGCGGCTTCTTTGACGGGGTGGACTTCGTCACCGCCTTTGCGGACTGCAACGCCTCTGCCGGCCTTGTGATGGGCAGCAGCATTGCGCTGCTGTTCACCTTCGTGTTCTACCGGGTGCGCAGCGTCATGACCTTCCAGGACTTTGCGGCCTGCATCCCGGAGGGCTTCAAGGCCATGGTCAGCCCCATGCTCATCCTCACGCTGGCCTGGACCCTGTCCGGCATGACCGGCCTGCTGGGTGCCAAGTATTATGTGGCCAATCTGCTGGGCGGCTCCGCTGCGGCGCTGCAGTATCTGCTGCCGGTGATCATCTTCCTGGTGGCGGTGTTCCTGGCCTTTGCCACCGGCACGAGCTGGGGAACCTTCTCCATTCTGATCCCCATCGTGTGCCACGCATTCCCGGAAGGTGAAATGCTGGTCATCTCCATCGCGGCCTGCCTGTCCGGCGCCGTGTGCGGCGACCACTGCTCCCCCATCTCCGACACCACCATCATGGCCTCGGCGGGTGCCCACTGCAGCCATGTGAACCATGTGTCCACCCAGCTGCCCTATGCCATCACGGCGGCGTCCTGCGCGGCGGTGTGTTATGTGATCACCGGCCTGGCACAGGCGGTACTGGGCAGCCGGGCCAGCCTGTTCACCTCGCTGGTGCTGCTGGCCGTGGCCATCGTCGTGGAGCTGGTGGTGCTCAGCATCATCCGCGCCCGCACGATCAAAAAGGCAAAAGCATGATTGGGCTTTGCCGTCGCGGGCAACTTGTGATAAACTGAAAGAAAACGAACGAGCGGAGGCGCGATCCATGCTGGAACAGGCTTTTCAGGATGTATACACCAAATTCAAGCTGCACTTTTATCAGAACGTATTCCAGCGTTTTGCCACGCGGGAAGCGACCCTGACCACGGTGGAGTCCTTCTGCATGGAGGGCATCATGGCCATGGGCGAGCCCACCATTGCGGAGTTCTCCCGCATGATGCAGATCTCCACCCCCAATGCGGCCTACAAGATCGGCAGTCTGGTCAAAAAGGGCTATGTGGAAAAGATCCAGTCCACCGTGGACCGGCGCGAGTACCACCTGCGCCCCACCCAGAAGTATATCGACTACTACAACATCAGCTATTCCTATCTGAGCACCGTGATCGAGCGGGTGCGCAAGCGCTTCCCGGAAGAGGACGTGGACAAGCTGGAGCAGATGCTCACGGTGATCAGCGATGAGCTGATGCCGGAGCTGGACCTGATGAACAAGACCCGGCAGCGGCTGTCGGAATAAAAAATGCGCCCGGGAGTATCCCGGGCGCATTTTTGGTAGGGCGGCTTTACAGCACCATAAACAGGGTGCCGGCGGTGATCAGGGCACAGCCCACCAGGTTTTTGGCGGTAAAGGGTTCCTTCAGGATCACAAAGGCCAAAGCCAGGGTGATCACCACGCTGAGCTTGTCCACCGGAACCACCTTGGAGGCGGCCCCGATCTGCAAAGCGTGGTAATAGCACAGCCAGCTGGCCCCGGTGGCCAGGCCGGAAAGGATCAAAAACAGCCAGCTGCGGCGAGAGATATCCCCCACGCCGCCCTGGGTCCCGGTGAGGAACACCATGCCCCAGCTCATGACCAGCACCACCACCGTGCGGATGGCGGTGGCCAGGGTGGAGTTGACCCCCTGGATGCCGATCTTGGCCAGGATGGAGGTAAGGGCCGCAAACACGGCACTGCCCAGTGCAAACACGAACCACATAGTAAGATGCGCCTCCCTTTTTGTCCAGTGTAACACCGCAGCCCTCCCGGCGCAAGGGTGCACAGGCAAAACCGCCGGGCAAGCACTGGCCTGCCCGGCGGCTTTATCCTCAGTGATAGAAGGTATCAAAATTCACCTGGCGGTAGAACCGCTGCTGCAGCTGGTCGAAGCTGTCGCAGTTCTGGGCCAGCAGCCACATGCTCTTGGTGACCACGGCTTCGATGGTCATGTCATGGGCTTCCAGGAAGCGGAATCGGTTCTTCACCCGCTTGCCCACCTCGTACACGCCCACGTCGCTGCCCTCATAGGTCACCTGCGTGGTCAGGATGAGCACCTTGTGGGTCTGCTCGTAGTGGCCCAGCCCCTCGGCAAAGGCGTCCATGAGCCGCTGCGGGATGCCGCCCACGCCGAAGCTCTCCACGATGACGCAGTCGTACAGGCGGAAGATCTCCGGGATCATGCCGGGGTCCATGCCGGGGATGAGCTTGAGCAGGAACACCCGGGGGTTCATGGCGCGGCCGAACTCCACCGGGCCGGTGGGCCAGGGCGAAGGCACATAGCGCACCAGACGGTCGCCCTGCACCAGTGCCAGCTCCGGGAAGTTGACCGAGGCAAAGGCGTCGTAGCTGATGGTCTTGTTCTTTTTGGCACGGGTGCCGGCAATGACGTGCCCGCCAAACACCACCATCACGCCCCGGCTGCCCGGGTCCAGTGCACAGATCACGCTGTCGCGCAGGTTTTTCTTGGCGTCGGTGATCTCGTTGGAGATGGGCTGCTGGGCACCGGTGAGGATGATGGGCTTGTCCGCGTTCTGGATGAGGTAAGAAAGTGCCGCTGCGGAATAGGCCAGCGTATCGGTGCCGTGGCAGATGATGAAACCATCGTACAGGGCGTAGTTCTCCTGAATGGCGCGGGCCATCATCAGCCAGTGTTCCTGGCCGAGGTCGGTGCTGTCGATGCTGCACAGGGCCAGCGTTTCCGGGATGCACAGGTCGTTGAGCTCCGGAAGATGGGCCAGCAGCTCGTCGCTGCTGAGCACGGGCCGGAGGCCCTGCGGAGTATGTACGCTGGCAATGGTGCCGCCGGTGGTAATGAAAAGAATGCGCTGCTTGGTCATAAAAAGCCTCCATGGCAGAAAATCAGAGAAACAAACCCAGTATAACACACTCTTTTCCGGCTGAAAAGTGCCCCGCAGCGGCAAAAGGCTGCTTTTTGCGACCCGGTCACAGAAGTTTTGCGGAAAAAGGTGTATACTATATGAGGAAAGGGGCTTCCGTCGATTGGAAGGCCCCTCAGTCGCTGCGCGACAGCTCCCCGGTGGGGAGCGCTTTCCATAAAAAGCGGGTTCACCCGCTGCGCTTCGGGCGCAGCCCGACAGCAGCCGATGCCGTTATCCGCCACGACCCCCACTCCGTGAAAAGGCAATTCCGGCAGGGCCGCAGCCCTGCCGGAATTGCGAATAAAAAATATTATTTCCGCTGAATATGGCCAGAGCGAAGCGGAGGCCATTTCAAACCGTCAACTTAAAAAGGAGAACCACCATGCCCAACATTGTGATCGTAGGTTCCGGCCCGGCGGGCGTGTCTGCCACACTGTACGCGGTCCGCGCGGGGGTGGACACCACCGTGCTGACCAAAGGCCCCGGTGCGCTGGACCGGGCCGAGAAGATCGAAAACTACTACGGCCTTGCTCAGCCGGTTTCCGGTGCGGAGCTGGAGCGCCGCAGCATCGAGAACGCCAAACGCCTGGGGGTGCGGTTTGTGACCGCCGAAGCCGTGGGGCTGACCTATACGGATAAACTCACGGTAGAAACCATAGGGGAAAATTACCCGGCGGACGCGGTGATCCTGGCCACAGGGGCCTCCCGTGCGGTGCCGCGCATTCCGGGCCTTGCCGGGCTGGAGGGCCACGGCGTGAGCTGGTGTGCCGTCTGCGACGCCTTTTTCTACCGCGGCAAGGATGTGGCCGTGCTGGGCAGCGGAGCCTATGCCCTGCACGAGGTGCAGGCCCTGCTGCCGGTGGTGAAAAGCGTCAGCCTGCTGACCAACGGCGTGCCGCTGACCGCAGAATTCCCGCCGGAGGTGACCGTATACCCGCAGAAGGTGGAGGCTGTTCTGGGCGAACAGGTGGTCACCGGGGTGCAGCTGTCCGACGGGCAGGAGGTTGCCCTGTCCGGTGTGTTCGTGGCGCTGGGCGTGGCGGGCAGCACTGCGCTGGCCCGCAAGATCGGGGCCGCCGTGGAGGGCAGCCGCATCGTGGTGGATGAGAAGATGCAGACCACCGTGCCCGGCCTGTACGCTGCCGGGGACTGCACCGGCGGCCTGCTGCAGGTGGCAAAGGCTGTATACGAGGGTGCACAGGCCGGTACAGAAGCCGCCAAGGCCCTGCGGAAAGGATGAGTGCCATGCAAAAGACCCCGGAAGACCGCAATTGTCTGGCCTGCGCGTTCCCCTTCTGGGCGCAGCTGACCGCCGACGAACAGGAGATGCTCTGCCGCTATACCCGCCCGGTGCACTACCGCAAAGGGGCCCGGGTGCACAGCCCACTGGAAAGCTGTGTGGGCATCCTGCTGCTGCGCACCGGCCAGCTGCGGGCCTATCTGCTGTCGGAGGACGGCCGGGACGTGACCCTCTACCGCCTGTTCGGCGGGGAGGTGTGCATCCTGTCGGCGTCTTGCGTGATGGACTCGGTGAATGTGGACCTGTACATCGACGCTGAGGAGGACACCGAGGCACTGTGCATCAGCGCGGGCATCTTCCGCCGTCTGATGCAGCAGAATGTCTATGTGCGCTGCTACGCCTACCAGCTCACGGCAGAGCGCTTTTCCGACACCATGTGGACGATGCAGCAGATCCTGTTCATGAGCGCCGACCGGCGGCTGGCCATCTTTCTCACCGACGAGCTGGCCAAGACCGGCGGCGACGAGGTGCGCATGACCCACGACCAGATGGCAAAGTACATGGGCTCTGCCCGCGAGGTGGTGAGCCGGATGCTCAAATACTTCGCGCAGGAGGGCTGGGTGCGGCTGTACCGCGGCGGGGTGCAGGTGCTGGACAAGCCAAAGGTGCAGCAGCTGGCAAGAGGCGAATGAAAAAAGAGGACGATGCGTTATGCATCGTCCTCTTTGCTGTTACGGGAGATCAGCCCTTGCAGCCCTGCTCTTCCCAGTCGCCGAAATCGCTGGCGTCAGCGATCTTAGTGGCGTCGAACTTGCCGTTCTCGTCCTTGGGGGCGACGGCGGGGCCGGCCTCCACGGGGTTGGGGTTCGGGGCCTCGGGGTCATACACCGGGCGCTTTTCGCTCAGGTCCGGCAGGGCCACTGACTCGTTTGCGGCGGGTGCCTCGGCAGCGGGCTCGGCAGGAGCTTCCGGGGCGTCGGCTTCGGCCGGGGCGGCGGGCTGCTCTGCGGCATCGTCCTCTGCTTCGGCCTCTGCTTCGGCGTAGGCCTCGGCGGTCTTTTCGGCCTCGGCGGCGTCCTGCTCGGCTTCTTCGGGGAACTCGACCTCCTCCACATGGAGCGGGTCTTTCTGGTTCAGGATCTTGTCCAGTGCCACGATGGCGGCACCGGTGACGGCCACGGCAGCGGCCGTGCCCAGAATGCGGAACAGTGTTTTCATGCCAGAACCTCCTGTTTACAGATCAATCAGAACGTTAAGAGAACGTTACGACTTCATTCAGCGGCTTTTCGGCAGGCTCCACCGAAATGGCGGTCAGCACCGGGCCCTTGCCGCGGTAGATGTTGTGGAACTTGTAGCTCACCTTGGCGGTCACCCGCACCCAGCTGCGCTGCTCCAGAGCCTTGTAGCCGTCGTAGCTGCAGGGGAAGCCCACGAACTGGATATCCTGCACGCAGCAGGTCATGGCAAAGCGGCCGGGCACGAAGCTGTTCTTGCCGGCGCGGTTGGTCTGGCACACCTGTGCCAGGAATTTGACCGTCTTGCCGGTGTACTTCTGGGGCTCGTCCTGGCAGTCCATGTACCAGATGCCGAAATCGTCGTCATGGATGTCGATGACCGGGGCGTTCACGTCGAAGGGCAGCGGGTCGGGGATGTCGTCATAGGCCACGCTGCCGTCCTTGAACTCGTAGGCGATGTCGCACTTGCGGGAAGCCTGACGCACCAGCTTGTGCAGCTCCTGCCGGGCCTCGTCGTTGTTCACGGCTTCGGCGCGGTTGAACACGATCAGCTCACTGCGGGCGATCTTGTCCAGCAGCAGGCTGCGCATGGAGTTGTCGCGGGCATAGGTCAGGGCGGTGGTGCCGTCGGCGGTGGCGATGCACTGGTACACCAGCCAGTTTTCCGGCAGGGCATCGGCCAGCTCCTGCAGCAGCCACATGCCGTTGTACTCGATGACCACGCGGCCGGCGCCGGATTCCTTTTCCAGCTTGGCCAGGTTCTGCGGGTTCATTTCTGCCTTGTCCTCGATCACCTTGACGGTCACACCGGGGAAGGCAAACTTCTTGGGGTTGTACTCTTCTTCGCCCTCTTCGCAGATCAGCAGCAGGGTCTTGTCGCCGGAGTCGAAGTTGGGGTCCTCAAAGGTCTCCTGAATGAATTTGGTCTTGCCGCTTTCCAGAAAGCCCACAAACAGGTAGACCGGAATTTCTTTTGCCATAATGGATGGTTTCTCCTTCTTTTACATCTCAGCAGCCGAACAGCTCTGCAATGGCCTTCTCGTTCAGCTTGGAGCCGATGACCACCAGTTTGCCGCCCACGTCGGCGCCGCGGGCACGCACTTCCCACTCGCCGGGCACATAGTCGAACTCCAGCCAGCCGTCGGCACCGCCGTCCACGATGCCCTTGCTGCGCAGGATCATGCCGTAATTGCCGGTGTCCAGCTCGGTGAGGGCGTGCTCCACTTCGGCCTTGGTAAACTTGCGGGCCGTCTCGACGCCCCAGCTGGTGAACACCTCATCGGCGTCGTGGTCATGATGATGGTGGTGATGGCCGCAGCAGCAGTGGTCGCCGTGCTCATGATGATGCTCGTGCTCGTCCTCATCATCGTCGTCATCGTGATGGTGGTGGCCGCAGCAGCAATGCTCCTCGTGGTCATGATCCTCATCGTGATCATGGTGGTGCTCATGCTCGTCGTGGTCATCGTCCTCGTCATGGTCGTGATGGTGATGCTCGTGCTCGTCCTCATCCTCATCATCGTCATCATCGTGGTGGTGATGGCCGCAGCTGCACACGCCGTTCTCGTCGTCGTGATGGTGATGATGGTGGTGCTCTTCTTCCTCGTCCTCCTCGGCGTGCTTCTCGTTTGCCTTGGCGGCCATGGCGATCAGCTCTGCCTTGAAGTCGTCCTTGGTGGACATGGCTTTCAGGATCTGCTCACCGGTCAGCTCGTCCCATGCGGTGGTCACGATGGTGGCGGTGGGGTTCTTCTCGCGCAGCATGGCCACGGCGGCGGCGATCTTCTCCTCGCTGGCGGTCTGGGTGCGGCTGAGCAGGATGCAGCTTGCATGGCTGATCTGGTCGTCGTAGAACTCACCGAAGTTCTTCATATACATCTTGACCTTGTTCACATCGGCCACGGTGACAAAGCTGTTCAGCTGCACGTCCAGATGCTCCGCCACGCCCTCCACGGCGCGGGTCACATCACTCAGCTTGCCAACGCCCGAGGGCTCGATAACGATGCGGTCGGGGTGGTACTGCTCCACCACCTGCTGCAGAGCGGCGCGGAAATCGCCCACCAGAGAGCAGCAGATGCAGCCGGCGTTCAGCTCATTGATCTGGATGCCGGACTCCTTCAGGAAGCCGCCGTCGATGCCGATCTCACCGAACTCGTTCTCGATCAGAACGACCTGCTGGCCGGCAAAGGCCTCCTTGATGAGTTTTTTGATCAGAGTGGTCTTGCCGGCGCCCAGGAAGCCGGAAAAAATATCAATTTTGGTCATAGTTTGAATGCCTCTTTCTTTGTTAGCAGACAGAGCCGCAGAGCGCTGGCCCGTAAAATCTTACATCTCTATTATAGCAAGCCTGTCAATGGGAAAACGGCCTTTTTCAAGAAAAAATTGTAACATTTTTTGCAATTTGGTTGCGTTTTCGCGTTTTGGACGACAAATAAGGGGAACCGGCGGCCCCGGCGGGCAGCGATTCGGCAAGGGGCAGGCTCCGGCAGAGGGACGGACGCCCCCCGGACGGCAAGACCCCGCCAACGGACGGTCAACGACCGGCAGGCGGTCGGCCCCCGCAGGATGCAGCCGACACTCCCGCATTGCATTCTTTGCGCCGGAATGCTACAATATGCAGTAGCAAACCACCGCCGCCGGACGTTCTTCCGGCAAATATGAGAAAGAAGGCTTTTCTATGAGCATGAATACAGTTCCCGAACGGCTGGCCGCTCTGCGTGCCGCCATGCAGGCAAACGGTGTGGACGTGTACCTGATCCCGGTGGGCGACCCCCACTCCAGCGAGTACCTGCCCGACCACTACACCTCCCTGACCTACTTCTCCGGCTTCCATGGTGAAAACTCCAACTTTGTGGTCACCATGACCGAGAGTGCTGTCTGGGCCGACGGTCGTTACTTTGTGCAGGCCGAGAAGGAGATCGCAGGCACCGAGATCCAGCTGATGAAGATGGGTGAGCCGGGCGTGCCCACCGTGGAGGAATACTGCGCCAAGGTGGTGCCTGAGGGCGGCAAGCTGGGCCTGTGCGGTCTGACCGCCAGCTGCGCGCTGGTGAACAGCGTGAAGAAGGCGCTGGAAACCAAGAACGCCGCCATCCAGACCCTGTTCCTGGAGGATGAGCTGTGGACCGAGGGCCGCCCGGCTCTGCCCGCTACCCCGGCCTGGATCCTGCCCAAGGAATATGCAGGCTTCTCCCCCGCCGAAAAGCTGGGCCAGCTGCGTGCAAAGCTGGCCGAGTTGGGCTGCACCGCCCAGCTGGTGGGCAAGCTGGACAACCTTGCCTGGCTGCTGAACCTGCGCGCCATGGACATCGAGTGCACCCCCTACGCCATGGCCTACTGCTATGTCACCCCGGACCGCGCCGTGCTGTTCATCCACACCGCCCGCGTGACCCCGGAGGCAAAGGCGGAACTGGAAGCCAACGGTGTGACCCTGGCCGAGTACGACAGTGTGCTGGACTTCATGGCCGCTGAGACCGAGCCCCAGACCGTGCTGGCAGAGAGCGCCACCGTGAACTATGCCGTGTATCAGGTGCTGGAGAACAACGCCGCCCTCACCGTGAAGGACCTGGCCGACCCGCTGCTGCCCATGAAGGGCGTGAAGAACGAGGTGGAGCTGACCCACGACAAGGAAGCCCACCTGCGCGACGCTGTGGCTATGGTGCGGTTCCAGATCGAGTTGGAAAAGCGTCTGGAAGCCGGCGAAGAGCTGACCGAGCTGACCGTGGACGAGATCCTGCACAAGTACCGCAGCACCACGGATAAGTTCATCGTGGAGAGCTTTGGCACCATTGCGGCCTACGGCGGAAACGCAGCCATGATGCACTACCACGCCACCCCGGAGGACCACGCAAAGCTCCAGCGCAAGGGCTTTTTGCTGGTGGACAGCGGTGCCACTTACATGGACGGCACCACCGACATCACCCGCACCTACCCGCTGGGTGAGCTGACCGAGGACGAGCGCAAGTTCTACACCTGGACCCTGCAGTGCCACATCGACATCGCCAAGGCGGTCTGGCTGGACTACTGCGACTGCCATATGATCGACACCATCGCCCGTGAACCGCTGTGGCAGCACCTGATCAACTACCGCTGCGGCACCGGCCACAGCGTCAGCTTTGTGGGCAACGTCCACGAAGGCCCCCACGCCCTGAACGGCCGCAACACCACCCTGATGCGCCCGGGCATGATCGTGACCGACGAGCCCGGCGTGTACGAGACCGATCTGGTGGGCATCCGCATCGAGAACGAGCTGGTGTGCGTGCACAAGGCCGACAACCAGTACGGCACCTTCCTGGGCTTTGAGCCGATCATGTTCGTGCCCATTGCCACCTCTCCCATCGTGCCCGGTGTGCTGACCAAGGACGAGCTGGACTGGCTGAACAACTACCACCGTCAGGTGTTCGAGAAGCTGGCACCCCGCCTGAACGACGAGGAGCGCGAGTGGCTGGCCAAGAAGTGCGCCGCCATCGGCTGCTGAGCACCCGGCCGCTGAACATCGCATAAAAAGCGGGAAGCCGTGCCGGAGCGTGCAAGCTCCTGCGGCTTCCCGTTTGTTGCTTTTGCTTATTCTTTGGGGTCGCTGTCGTGCCGGGCCTTCCACTCGGCACTGCGTTCCTGCGCCGTTTCCCGCAGCTCCTCCCGCATGCCGTTCCAGCGCTCGCGCGCTTCGGCGGTGCGGGTCTGCACGTCCTCGCGGGCATCCTTCCAGTAGGCCTTGGCCTCGTCGATGACCTCCTTGAAGGGGCCGGAAGGGTAAGTGCTCTCCGCGATATCCACCAGGAATTTGTACAGCTGCGGGCGCACCTGCTCGTACATGCCCAGACGGGTGTACAGGTCCTTGTAATAGCGGAACACCTGGATCTTGTTCTGCACGAGGGTGGCGGGGTTGATCTGGGTGTGGCAGATGCTCTGGGGATTCTGCACATAGTAGTAGCCCGGCTGTGCAATGGAAGCAAACACCGCGGCGTACTGGATGTACTGCATGTTGAACACCAGATCTTCGGCCCAGCGCATCTCACTGGTGAACCGGATGTCGTGCGCAAGCAGCATTTCGCGGCGGTAGAGCTTGTTCCACAGCACGCTGTAGAAATAGGAGGCGGGCTTGTCCATCAGGCGGCGGGCAAAGGTGTCCTTGTCGTACACGCCCTCGGGCAGAAAACCGTATACCCGCACCTCCGGCGGGCGGGCAACATGCATCACGCCAAGGTCGTCCTGCAGCTTTTCCAGCACCTGTTCGGGCTTGGTGGCCCCGGCGGGGATCACCATCTTGTAAGGTGCGATGACCAGGTCGGCGTTGTTCTGTTCGGCAGCGGTGACCAGATGCTCGGTGAAGTCCGGGTCGATATAGTCGTCGCTGTCCACGAACTGCACATACTTGCCGCTGGCCAGCTTCAGGCCCAGGTTGCGGGTGTCGGACACGCCGGAGTTGGCCTTGTCCACCAGCACGATGCGCTCGTCCTTTGCGCGGAATGCTTCGCACACGGGCAGGCTCTGATCCTTGGAGCCATCGTTCAGCACGATGACCTCGATGTTCTGCCAGCTCTGGGCGCAGATGCTCTCCAGACAGCGGGCGATGTGGTTCTGGGCGTTGTACACGGGCAGAATGATGCTGACAAGGGGCTTTGACATGGCGGCGTCTCCTTTGTTGTTTTTTGATTACTATACCCCCGCACCGCGCAAAATGCAAGGGCGGGTTTGAAGAGGAGGGATCCTGTGATCTTTCACATTGCGGTGTGCAGCCCGGACGCGGGCCTGCGCAGCGGGCTGGAACGCCAGTGCATGGAATTTTTTGCCCGGCGAGCGGACGCCTGCATCGTGGAACACCTGCCGGACACCGACGCCCTGCTGCGGAAGGACGGGGAGGGCGTGCGGTACGACCTGTACCTGCTGGAACTTTCCGGCTCGGCTACGCCGGTGGGGCTGGCGGCTGCCGGGGAGCTGCGCCGCCGGGGCCGCCGGGCCCCGCTGGCCTTTGTGGCCCGCACCACGGCCCACGCTTACAGCGCCTACAAGGTGGATGCGCTGCAATATCTGCTGCTGCCGGTGCGCCAGCGGGAGCTTTCGGCCCTGCTGGCCCGCGCCACCGAGCCGGAATACGGCCCGTCCGTCACGGTGAACACCGCCGAGGGCCTGCGGGCGCTGCCCTATGCGGGCATCGAATATCTGGAGTGCACCCACCACATCGTGCACTTCCACCTCACCAGCGGGGAGGACGTGCCCACCCTGTCGCTGCGGGTGCCGTTTTCTGCGGTGGCACAGCCTCTGCTGGCGGATGGGCGCTTTTTGCAGCCCCACCGCTCCTATGTGGTCAATCTGGCCGAGGCGGACCTGCTTTCTGCCGGGGAGCTGCGCATGCGCAGCGGGGCCCGCATCTCCATCCCCCGCGGGCGGGAGGGTGCCGTGCGGGACGCCTTCCAGCAATGGGTGCAGCAGCAGAAATACAGCCTGAAATAACAGCACGCCGGTGCTCCCACAGCGGGAACACCGGCGTGTTTTTTGCGGAAAAATTTCTCAGATCTTTGTCCAGTCCAGTGCGGTCCAGTCCGGCAGGAACTGGTCGCACACCTGCGCCATGGCAGGGGCATCGGCGGCACTGGCGGCGTCCTGCACGCCCAGCACGGTGAACCCGGCCTTGTGGGCAGTGGAAGCGGCGTAAATGGCGTCCTCGCACACGGCGCAGGCGGCGGGGTCGGCCCCGCCCAGCCGGTGCATGCACTCGAAGAACACCTCCGGGCGGCTCTTGTGCAGCACGCCCTGCGCCTCCACGATGAAGGAAAAATAGTCCGCGATGCCCAGCCGGGTGAGCACGGTGCGGCACTGGTCGGACCAGGTGTTGGAGCACAGGCACAGCCGGGCCCCCTCGGCCTGCAGCTTTGCCAGCAGGGTGCGCACACCGGGCTTCAGGTCCACCGTTTCGTACAGCTGGGCGATCACGTCCCGCATCACGTCGTAATATTCCGCCTCGGTCAGGGGCAGGCCGTATTCTCGGATGAGGTAGCGGGCACCGTCGGCCATGCCCATGGTCAGCAGCACGTCGTTCAGGTCTGCTTTGGGCGTGCGGCCATAGCGCTGCAGCAGCGCCAGCGGGGCACCCCGCCACACCACGGTCATGCTGTCGGTGAGGGTGCCGTCCATATCAAAGATCCATTGCTTGCAGCGCATGGGGCAAAGTTCCTCCTTCAAGATGATTCCTGCCCAGTATACCACGGATCTTAGCCGTATAAAAGCCGTGAGGAACCAAAAAACGGGGAGAAATTTTCCGGAAAATATGGTATAATTTCAGCAAAGACAGACAGGGAGGCAGGCAGTATGGAAAACCAAACCATTCCGTGCAAAGCGCTGGTGCTGGCCGGCGGCGGAGCACGCGGCAGCTATCAGGTGGGCGTGTGGAAGGCTCTGATGGAGCTGGACTGGCACCCGCAGATCATCACCGGCACCAGTGTGGGCAGCCTGAACGGTGCCATGTTCGTGCTGGACCTGTACGAGGTGGCGCGGGATATGTGGCTGACCATCCGCAGCAAAGATGTGATGGAGCTGCCCGAAGAAAACGCCGACCTGTCGGCCCTGCACAGTTTTCTGCGCAGTGTGGTGAAGGCCGGCGGTATGGATGTCTCGCCGCTGGAAGAGATCGTGGAACGGGTGCTGGACGAGGACGCGCTGCGCCGCGCCAACATCCGCTTTGGCCTTGTCACGGTGGAGCAGCGGGGCCTGAAGCCCCGGGAGCTGACGCTGGACGAGATCCCGCAGGGCCGCGTGAAGGATTACCTCATGGCCTCGGCGGCCTGCTTCCCTGCCCTGCGGGCGCGGGATATCGACGGGGTCAAGTTCCTGGACGGCGGCTACAGCGACAACATGCCCACCGGCCTTGCCAAAAAGATGGGTGCTGACGAGCTGGTGTGCGTGGACCTGGAGGGGGTGGGCATCACCCGCCCCAACCTCACCGGTCTGCCCACCACCATGGTGCGCAGCTACTGGGAGCTGGGCGACATCCTGCACTTTGACCCCGATACCGCCCGCCGCAATGTGGAGCTGGGTTATTACGACACCCTGCGGGCCTTTGGCCGGGTGCGGGGCTGCGCCTATGCCGTGGACAACGGCCCGGACAGCAGCGCCGATGCTGCCGCGTTCCGGGCACGGTTCGACGCGGTGCAGAAGGCCGTGCGGGAGAAATACCCCGTGACCCTTACCGCAGACGCGGCCCTGCTGCTGGCCCGGATGAAGGACGCCGAGCTTGCCCCGCTGGAAGCCGTGGCCGAGGACGTGGGGGTAGACCCCACGGTGTACTACACCACCCGGACGCTGGGGCAGGCGTTTCTGGACAAATGCGACCGTGCGCGCATGGCCGGGTTCGCCCCGTTGTTTGCAGGCAGCGCGGACGCGGGCCGGGCGGCGCTGGCAGCCCTGCTGCCCAATACATTCTTGCAGGCGCTGGTCTGGCAGGCCCTGACCGCGCCGGAACTGCCGGAGGTGACCGAACATGAAGATCTGTAAAGGTGTTTCTGCGTCCCCGGGCCTTGTGCTGGGGCAGGTGAGCCGGTTGGAACGCCATGTGGAAACGTTCAGCACCGGGCCCTTTGACCCGGAACGGGAGCTGCGCCAGCTGGAAGATGCGGTGCGCACCGCCCAGAGCGAGCTGGACTGTATGGCAGAGCGGGCCGCTTCCACCGAGCAGGCCATCCTGCAGTTCCAGAGCATGATGCTGGACGACGAAGGCATGATGAACGAGGTGCGGTTCTGCATCAAGGCAGGCATCAGCGCCGCTGCCGCCATGGACAAGGTGGGCCAGCGTTACGCCGACCAGCTGGCCAACATGAAGGACAACCCCTACATGCAGCTGCGCAGCGTGGACATTCTGGACGCCACCAGCCGGGTGATCAACATTCTGGGCAACCGGCCCCGCATGTGGCTGGCACTGGACCACCCGGTGATCCTGGCCGCCGACCGGCTGATGCCCACCGACCTGTTCAGCGTGCCCTCCGGCATGATCCTGGGCGTCGTCACCACCGAGGGCAGCGGCCAGAGCCATGCCGCCATCATTGCCCGGGCCATGAACATCCCCGGCATCGTGCAGGTGGGGCCGGAGTTCCTGGACGACTGCGACGGCCGCACCATGATCCTGGACGCCACCAAGGGCGAGTGCATCCTGGACCCGGATGCTGCGGCCCGCCAGCAGGCAGAAGCCCGCATCTGCGAACTGCAGCGTGAAAACGAAGAAATGCGGGTGCTGGGCCGCCAGCCCGGCTACACCCGGGACGGCGCAGCCTTTGAGCTGCTGGCCAACTGCTTTGGCCCGGAGGATATCGACACCGCCATGCAGTCCGGTGCCCGGGGCGTGGGCCTGCTGCGCAGCAGCTACATGATGCTGCCCGGCCGCATTCTGGACGAGCAGGAACAGTTCTATTTCTATTCTTCCTGCCTTGCAGCGGCACAGGGCTGCCCTGTGACCGTGCGCACCTTCGATTTTGGCGCCGACCGCACCATGGCGGACGCCTATCAGGGGGTGCAGTCCTCCAAGCTGGGGCTGCGGGGCATCCGCAACAGCCTGCGCCAGCCCCGCCAGTTCGAGACCCAGATCTGTGCCCTGCTGCGGGCCGCCGCCCGCGGCCCGCTGCGGGTGATGTTCCCCATGGTGACCGATGTGGAGGACTGGGACGCCGCCATGCGCATCGTGGAGCACTGCCGCCAGAGCCTGCGGGAGCGGGGCGTGCCCTTCAACGAAAAGACCCCCTTCGGCGTCATGCTCAGCGTGCCGTCGGCCTGCCTGACCGCGGAGGAATTTGTGGCCCACGGGTGCGATTTTCTGGTCATCGGCACCAACGACCTGACCCAGTACACCCACGCCGCCGACCGGGAGCTGGCCAGCGCGGAGCGCTATTACCGCCCCGCCAGCCCGGCCATGAAAAAGCTCATCACCATGGTCATGGAGACGGCAAAGGCCGGCAGCGTGCCGGTGACCATCTGCGGCCTTGCCGTGGGCAATCCGGTGAATACGGTGCAGTATCTGCAGATGGGCCTGCGCAGCTTCTCGGTGAGTCCGCAGAACCTGCTGCACACCAAAAAGGCTCTGCTGGAAGCCGACGCCCACCCAGACGACACCGAGCTGGAATAAAGCGATAAAAGAAAGGGGCTGCTGCACGCTGTGCAGCAGCCCCCTTTGTTTGGGGAACCTGCCGTGCTGCTTGCGGAACCGCACGGCAGGAGGAGATGGCTTTTATAAAAATGGTTTCTCAGTTCATGCGGCGGCCTTTGCGGTCCAGCACAAAGCCCGCTGCCAGCAGGAACAGACCGCTCAGGGCGCTGCCCACCACTGCCAGCCAGTTTGCACCGGTCTGGGGCAGGGCGGCGGCAGAAACGGCAGCTGTGGCAGCAGCTTCCGGCTTTGCGTCCTGCACGACGTTCTGGGCAGCCGCAGGGGTCACAGCGGCATCTGCCGGGGCAGTGTCCGGCACAGCATCCTGCACCGGGGCATCCGGGGTCACCTCCGGGGTGGACGGGACGTCCGGGGTGCTGGGCTTGTCAGGCGTGCTGGGCTTGTCAGGCGTGTCCGGAGTTTCCGGGGTGCTGGGCGTGTCCGGCACGATTTTGGGCAGCACCACATGCTTGGTCTGCCCGCACTTGTCGATGGAGCAGATGTAGTCGGCGTAGCCGTCCTTTTCGGTAGTAGGCTCTACGACTTCGCCCACCAGCTTCCAGTCGTGCAGGTCCTCGTCCTTCAGGTCGCTGGTGTCGATGGTCTCGTCCATGTACTTGCGGTTGTGGACGACCTTGTAGAGATCACCTTTGTCTTTGTCAGAGAGGGTGTGCTTCGCATTGTAGAGAGTGCCCTGATATTCATAAGTGGGATGAAATGCATAATCATCAAGTGTTTTGGGCGCTTTATAAGTGTCAGTGCCCAAAGTAGTGTTGCGGTAGGAATTGATGATAGCGGTATTGTCTTCGCCCAGATTGGAAGAGCCATCCTCGTTGTATTCTGCGCCCTCAGATGGGCTGGTGCTATGTTTCCATGAAGAATAGTCGTAATGACCGGTGCCGATACTTAAAGATAGGGGGTCACTGCTGGTCGTGTAGGCATTTACGGTTGTTTTTCCGGTAGAGCTGTTGATCGTAAGGTCCAAATTGCCATTAAATGTGCCAATGGCGGGTTTGAAGTCGTCACGGGTGACGGCATTTACTGTTCCACCGGTAATATTGATCACAGTGGAGGTGCCTCCATTAGAATCACTGCCATAACCGGTGCCGATGGCAACACCCAAACCAACGGCAGTAACGTCAGCATGATCTTCGATGTTAACCGTAGCAGAAGAATAGTGATTGCCAATGGCTGCTGCAGAGCCGAAGGCTTCGGCGTTTACCGATGCATTACCAGAAATTGTGATAGTGGCGTTACCCCAAGCATTAAGACCTTGACCGATGCCACAGCCATTATAGCTAGCAGCATCCACAGTGGCATGATCGGTGATGGTAATATCACTGTCGCGTGTCGATTGATAACCGGCTCCAATGGCAGCACCAGCGCTTCCAAAGGCAGTAACATCTGCATTGCCCTCAATGCGGATATTCGTACCTGCTCCATAGGAACCGCCGCCGATACCGGCGCCGTAAGAACCGCCGCTGGCAGTGATCTCACCGCCGGTGATGGTAATGTTGGAAGTATCGGCAAATTCTCCACCACCGCCGCCGATCGCGGCAGCTCCATGGCAACCGCCAGCCAGCAGTTTGCCGGTAGTGTCCTCATCGGTACCGGTCTTTTTAGAATCATCATCGTTCACATCGTCCTTGATGGTCAGGGTGCCCTTGCCGTATGTGTCCGCTTTTTCGATGGCGGCGTGTTCGTCTTTAAACCACTGGTTCGTAACCAAAACGGTATTGTTGCCGTTCAGCTCAAGGTTGGTGTCGCCATCGCCCTTTATTTCAATCGCACCGGACTTGGTATCGGCGGTATCAACTTCAATGTGCACATCCTTCAGGGTCACATTGGCGGTGTTGTCCTCTTTGGCGTCAATGGTGACGGTGTTGGAGGTGGTCTTGGTCTCGCCGGTGGTCTCGTCTTTGGTGGTCAGGGTGATGTCATCATCCAGACGGTTACGAATATCTTCTCCCTTGTCATCCTTCACGCAGAGGTTGTTGTCCTTATCCTCCCACTGGGTGATATACTGGTTGCCGTCCTCGGCAAGGATGTCCACACTGCCCTTGTTCAAATCGTAAGTGTCCGCAAAGGCTGCCGTGGCGATGGACGAGACCATGGCCATCAGAGCCGCTGTGGACAGCACCCGCAAGGCCAGCTGTTGTTTCACGCTTTTTCGCATTACAAAACCCTCCAAACAAAAAAACTTGCAGAGACATGAACGTTACCGGGAACGATACCGAAAACCGGCAAAACCCGGAACTTCAGGGCAGAAAATCACATAGCTGTGCATTTTCATGCCCGGCGTCTCCTTGTGGCGCAAGTATAGTACTGTGCCGTGGAGAATGTCAAGACAAAATGCTGAATTTTCGGGGGGGGGGGTATGTAATTTTGTGGAACGAGCATAAAATAAGCCGAAAATTTGCGACAGAATAACAGGGCAAACCTGCACAAAAATCCGGAAGATCTTTATACGAGGCAAAAAATAAAAAACGGGCCCGGGAAAGCCCGCAGACTTTCCCGGACCCGTGGGTCGGAATTTTTCTTTTATGGAAGGTGCGCCGCCGCCCGGAGCCCCGGTTATTCCAGATTGCCGGTCAGGGTCATCACGGCGGCGAGCACGGCCAGCGGGGCGGTCTCGCACCGCAGGATGCGGGGGCCAAGGCCAACCGTTTTGGCTCCGGCTTTGGCGGCCATTTCGGCCTCCTCGGCGGCAAAGCCGCCCTCGGCACCGGTCACAATGGCGATCTTCCGCTTTTTGCCGTCGGCGGGTGCGGCCTCGGCCAACAGCTGGCGCACCGGCGCGCCGCCGCACTCGTAGCAGAACAGCACCAGGTCGTACTGGTCAAAGGTGCGGCACACGGCCCCGAAGTTGGGCAGCGGCAGGGCCACGTCCGGCAGCACGCCCCGGCCGCACTGCTTGGCGGCTTCCAGCGCGATGCGGTTGTAGCGCTCGTTCTTCTGCTCCTCTTTTTTGGGGGCGGCCACGCAATACCGGCTGAAGAAGGGCACCACATGGGCGGCCCCCAGTTCCACGCCGTGCTGGATGATCTGCTCCAGCTTGTCCTGTTTGGGGTAACCGGCCAGCAGGGTGACCTCCACGCTGGGCTCGGCGGCGCTGGGGTAGCCCGGCTCTACCGAGAATTCCACGCAGTCATCCCCGAAGCCGGTGATGGTGGCGGTGTATTCCACGGCGCTGCCGTCGCATAGAATGACAGTATCGCCCATGCGGGCACGCATCACGCGGGCCAGATGATGGGCATCGGTGCCGCGCAGCACAGCCGTGCCGTCGGCGATCTCAGTGGTAAAATAACGGTGCGGCATAGTTCCTCCTTATGCCTTCTTGCAGACGATGCACTCCCAGCCGCGCTTTTCCTTTACCTCTACCACGGCAAGGCCGGCCTGCTCCAGCCCGGCGATCACCTCGTCCTTGCGGGTGTCGATGATGCCGCTGGCAATGAAGGTGGCACCGTCGGCCATCAGGCCGGGCACGGCGGGGGCCAGGCTGAGGATGGCGTTGGCCACGATGTTGGCGGTGATGATGTCGTACTGTCCGCTGGCCTTGTCGGACAGGTCGCCCACCAGCACGGTCAGCTGATCCTGCACGCCGTTCAGGGCAGCGTTCTCCCCGGCGGTGCGCACGGCTACGGGGTCGATGTCCACGCCCTCGGCCACGGCGGCACCCAGCTTCAGGGCTGCAATGGCCAGGATGCCGCTGCCGGTGCCGATGTCCAGCACCCGTTCACCGCCCTGGACCCGCTCGTCCAGCGCTTCCATGCACAGGCTGGTGGTCTCGTGGCCGCCGGTGCCGAAGGCAAGGCCGGGGTCCAGCACCAGCTTGACGCGGTCGGTGTCGTACTCCTGCCAGGAGGGCACCACGGCCAGCCGCTTGCCGATCTCCAACGGGTGGTAATACTTGCGCCAGCCGTTCTGCCAGTCCTCCTGCTCCACACCCTCGGTCTCCACGGTGTAGGCGATGCCGGCAGCCTCCATGCGGGCAGAGATCAGGGCCAGGGTCTCCACGGGGGAAGCGCCCGGCTCCAGATACATGTGGATGATGACCCGGTCGCGGGGCTTGTCCAGCAGCTCCTGCTCGATCAGGTCCACATGGGCAATCTCGGCCACCTGCTGCTCGATGTCGCTGTAATCTTCGATATAGATGCCGCCCTCGGCGATCATGGTGGCAACGGCTTCGGCGTTGTCGGCGTCGGACTTGGCCACGGTCAGGCGGATGTCGGTCCATTCCATGGGGAAAACCTCCTTCAAAATTCTGTGTTTCCTTATACTAGTATAGTACCCGATTCCCGTCTGGGATGCAAGCCTTTGGGCAAAATGCCGGAGAAAAGAAAAGATTTTTCAACATAAAGCCGAGGGTTGTGCACGAAAACTAAAAAATGTTCACGCAAAAATACGCAAATAAGGACTTTTGACGCAATTTGATAGATTTATCGCGGAAAGGACTTTCCTTTTTTGCAAAAGTATGTTAATATTCTATTACGGAATTATGGACGGTCTGCAACCAGAGACTGTCTGTAAACACAAACATTTCTTAAGGAGGAATGTGCTTTATGATGAAGTATCTCCAGAAACTGGGCAAAGCGCTGATGCTTCCCGTCGCTGTGCTGCCGATCTGCGGCATCCTGATGGGTCTTGGTTATGCCCTCGCTCCGGGCGTTATGGGCGTTCCCGGTGCACCGACTTCCGGCGCAGCTTATACCGTCGGCTTCCTGCTGGTCAAGGCAGGCGGCGCTCTGATCGATAACATGGCATGGCTGTTCGCCATTGGTGCCGCTGTGGGCCTGGCCGACAACGACGGTACCGCAGGTCTGGCCGGTCTGGTCAGCTTCCTGATGATGCAGCAGCTGCTGAACCCCGGCGTGGTCGGCATGGTGCGCCATCTGGAAGAGGGCACCGCTACCTACATCGCCTTCCAGAAGGTCGCCGGCAACTCCTTCATCGGCATTCTGGCCGCTGTTGTGGGTGCTGCCTGCTACAACAAGTTCAAGAATACCCAGCTGCCTGACTGGCTGGCATTCTTCTCCGGCAAGCGCTTCGTTGCCATTGCTACCGGCGTGATCTCCATTCTGGTGTCCGTCGTTCTGCTGTTCGTCTGGCCCGTCATCTTCGGTGCTCTGGTCGCCGTCGGCAACGGCATCGCTGGCATGCACGGCATCGGCGCTGGCATCTACGCCTTCCTGAACCGTCTGCTGATCCCCACCGGCCTGCACCACGCTCTGAACAACGTGTTCTGGTTCGACACCATCGGCCTGGGCGACCTGTCCCACTTCTGGGCAGGCGAGACCAGCGCAGATGTGGGCTGGAGCCTGGGCATGTACATGTCCGGTTTCTTCCCCTGCATGATGTTCGGTATTGCCGGTGCTGCTCTGGCTATGGTCAAGACCGCCAAGAACAAGAAGGCTGCTATCGGTCTGGTTCTGTCCGCTGCCATCTGCGCCTTCGTCTGCGGCGTTACCGAGCCCTTCGAGTTCGGCTTCATGTTCCTGTGCTTCCCGCTGTACGTTGTGTACTCCGCTCTGTACGGCATCTTCACCATCATCACCTACTACTCCGGTTTCCGTGCTGGCTTCTGCTTCTCCGCAGGTGCTACCGACCTGGTGTTCTCCGCTTCTCTGCCCGCAGCTGCTAAGACTTGGATGATCATTCCTCTGGGCATCGCAGCATTCCTGGTGTTCTACTTCGTGTTCTACTTCGCCATCACCAAGTTCGACCTGAAGACTCCCGGTCGTGAGGATGACGACGAAGAGGCTGAGAAGAAGGTCGTTCTGGCCAACAACAACTACACCGAAGTCGCTTCTGCTGTTCTGGCTGCTGTCGGCGGCAAGGAGAACGTGAAGGAAGTTGGCTACTGCGCAACCCGCCTGCGCTTTGAGGTGCTCGACAACGCTAAGGTTGACGAGAAGGCTGTCAAGGCTGCCGGTGCTGCCGGTGTCATCCGTCCCAGCAAGAACGCTTGCCAGGTCATCATCGGCACCAAGGTTCAGTTCGTGTACGACGAGCTGAAGAAGATGCTGTAACTGGCACTTCGGTAAAACAAAACAGGCGCGGAGGGCTGGTTGCCTCCGCATGACACCGCCGGGGGCGGGCGCAGAAAGCGCCCGTTCCCGGCGGCTTTTTTGTTCACACAAACTGCTTTTCTTCCAAAATGGAACGTGCTATACTGAAAAAAACGCTCTGCCCGCTCCGGCCGCTGTGCACCGGTGGAAGCGGGCGGGCCGCTGACGAAAAACGAGGTGTTTTGTATGATCCTTCAGAATGCACTGGTTTATACGCCGCGCCACACTTTTGAGCGCGGTACACTGTTCATCCGCAACGGGCGCATCGTGCCCTTTGCCGCCCCGGAAGCGGGCGAAGAGGTGATCGACGCCGAGGGCCTGTATGCCCTGCCGGGTCTGGTGGACATCCACTTCCACGGGGCCATGGGCAAGGACTTCTGCGACGGCACCGAGGAGGCCATCCAGACGCTGGCCGATTTTGAGGCCAGCAAGGGTGTGCTGGCTATCTGCCCCGCCACCATGACCTACCCGGAAGAGTTTTTGAACCATGTGATGGACGCCGCCGCCGCCCACAAAAACGGCAAGGGCGCAGATCTGGTGGGCATCAACATGGAAGGCCCCTTCATCAGCCCCAAGAAGGTGGGTGCCCAGAACCCGGAGTATGTGCAGGGTGCTGACGCGGGGATGTTCCGCCGCCTGCAGAAGCGCGCGGGCGGCCTGATCAAGCTGGTGGACGTGGCCCCCGAAGAGCCGGGCAACCTGGATTTCATCAAGGAATGCCACAATGAGGTGCGCATCTCCATTGCCCACACCTGCACCGACTACGACACTGCCGTGCAGGCCTTTGAGGCCGGTGCCACCCACATGACCCATCTGTACAACGCCATGCCCGGCATCACCCACCGTGCCCCCGGCCCCATCATTGCGGCACTGGAGCACGGCGCAGAGGTGGAGCTCATCACCGACAACGTGCACATCCACCCGGCCATGGTGCGGTTCACCTTCAACACCTTCGGGGCCGACCATGTGTGCCTGATCGCCGACAGCATGATGGCCTGCGGCCTGCCGGACGGCCAGTACAGTCTGGGCGGACAGGCTGTCACGGTCAAGGGCCCGCGCGCCACCCTGACCGAGCAGCCCGGTACCATTGCCGGCAGCAACACCTGTCTGTACGACTGCATGAAGCGTGCCGTGCTGGAGATGAACGTGCCGCTGGAGAGCGCCGTGCGCGCCGCCAGCGAGAACCCGGCCCGGAGCATCGGCGTGGACAACGACTACGGCAGCCTGGCCGCCGGCCGTTACGGCAATGTGATCCTGGCCGACAAGGAGCTGAACATCAAGGCCGTGATCCAGAAAGGGACCCGCATCGTATGAACAAGACCTTTACCTGGCGGCTGCTGACCCCAGGCGAGCTGACCGACGTGTATCTGCAGGAAATGCGCCGCGACTTTCCCGCCGGGGAGCTCAAGCCGCTGAGTATGATCCTGACCAGCGAGGCCGAGGGCCTTGCCCACACCTGGGGCGTGTTTGACGGGGAGACGCTGGCCGCCTACCTGCTCATGGTGCGCCCGGAGGGCAGTGCCATCAGTCAGCTGGACTATTTTGCCGTGGTGCCCACCTACCGCGCGGGCGGCCTTGGCGCAAAGCTGCTGGCGGCCCTGCCGGAGTACGAAGCTGGGGCACAGGCCATCATCATTGAGGCCGAAGTGCCCGAAAAGGCTGAGGACGAGGCCATGGCCGTGCGCCGCCTGGGCTTTTACGCCCGGTGCGGTGCCCGCGACACCGGCTACTATGAGCACCTGTTTGACGCGTGGTTCCGCATCCTGGTGCTGCCCTGCCCCGGTGCGCCGGAGCTGAGCGACAAGGACACGCTGGACGCCCTGGTAAGCTGCTACAAACGCACCATCAGCGAGAGCCAGTGGCGCAAATATGTGCAGTTCTATACCCCGGATGGGAGCCTGCGCCTGTAAGGGAGACCCTGGCGCAGGGATGTAAAGGTGAAACAGCAATTGCTGAAAAGGAGGCTTTTCTTATGACAACAAAAATGACTCGGCGCACGTTTCTGAAGGGGGCTGCGGCTGCTGCGGCAGCAGTGTCCCTGTCTGGCCTGCTGACCGGCTGCGGCGGCGGTGGCCAGGAACTGCCGGACAACGAGGTCCAGCTGGGCGTGTTCAACGTGAGCATTTACGGCCTGAACGTGAACCAGGGGGCTGAGCTGGGCGGCGACGCAGGTGCCATCACTGGCACCGTGAAGATCCGCTTCTCCGACAGCGGCAGCAGTATGCAGGTTGTGCCCTACCAGGGGATGTTCAACGCTACGGTCAGTGGCTCTAAGCTGACCCAGGTTGCTCCCACCGGAAGACTGGTGGTCTCCGATGCACTGCTGGGCAAGCCCTTTGCCACCAAGGAAGAGACCCTGAGGCTGAGCTTCCCTGATGTGGCCACCCGAGAGGCCTACCAGAACGGAAAGCCTGCTTACCTGACCATTACCATCAACGGCATGACCGGTGTGCTGTACCTGGTAAAGCGGGGCAACGGATACGTTGCCACCAAGACGGTCGTCTGATCGGATCAAGAACCTTTTGCCCCGGGCACTCTGGAAAGAGTGCCCGGGGCTTTTTGCCGTTCTGCCCAGGGGCAGAAGGATGGTTTTGGGCAGTTTTTCCGGCAATGTAAAGAAATGTGCCACGGTTTTCACCGTCAGTTTACAAGCTCCTTGCAAAAGCCAGGCCCGGCCCCCAAAGTTTTACCTGCATTTTGCCCGTGTATGGTCGCAGCCTCCGGAGGGAATGCGCTACAATAAGGCCGTTCCCAAAGAAGCACAATAAGAGACGCCGGGCGGGTGCCCGGCCCGATCTGGAGGAAAATACCATGAAAAAGATCACACGTCGTTCGTTCCTGACTGTCTGCGGCACCGTGGCAGCCGCTGCTGCCCTCACCGCCTGCGGCGGTTCCGCTTCTTCTGCTATGGCATCCACCGCTTCTTCCGCTGCCGGGAGCACTGCTGCCGACACCCTGAGCGGCAATGTGGCCACCGGCGGTTCCACTTCCATGAAGAACGTCATCGCTGCCCTGACCGAAGGCTTTGCCGAGGTGGAGCCGGGCGTTACCGTCAGCTATGACCCCACCGGTTCCGGCGCAGGCATCACCGGTGCCACCGACAAGACCCTGGACATCGGCCTGTCCTCCCGTGCCCTGAAGGACGACGAGAAGAACGATGTGGACGGCACCACCGTGGCGCTGGACGGCATCGCCATCATCGTGAATAAGGACAGCAAGGTGGCGGACCTGACCGTGGACCAGCTCAAGCAGATGTTCACCGGCGAGATCACCAACTGGTCTGAGGTCGGCGGCGACGACGGCGAGATCGTGCTGATCGGTCGTGAGGCCGGTTCCGGCACCCGGGACGGCTTCGAGAGCATCGTGGACGTGAAGGACAGCTGCAAGTACGCACAGGAGCTGACCGCTACCGGCGCTGTCATCAGCGCTGTGGAGGCCAACCCTCTGGCCATCGGCTACGCTTCCCTGTCCGCTGTGGGCGATACTGTAGCCATGGTCACCGTGGAGGGCGTGGAGTGCAGCGAGGCTACCGTCAAGGACGGCAGCTACAAGATCCAGCGTCCCTTCGTGTTCGTCACCAACAAGAGCGTGGCCCTGTCGGAGCAGGCACAGGCCTTCATGGACTTTGCCGCCAGCAAGGACGCTGCCGACCTCATCCGCACCGCAGGCGCTGTGCCCGTGAACGAGTAAAAGGCGCTCAGAGTCAGCCCGGCTGGGAGTTCCCCCGCGAAATTCGGGGCTTCCAGCTCCCGCCCTATTGCCTACGGCAACAGGGTCCCACTCTCGGATCATTCGCTGGTGAAACTCCCGGCCGAACTGACCCGGTAAACAGGATGGGGACAATGATAAAATTAGCCCACCGCGTTGGCCTGCCGTTTCTGCGAGCCGACGCGGCTTTTATAAAGGTTTTCAGCTATGAACAAAAAATCCTATCTGGCTCGGGTACGGCTGCCCCGCACCCCTGCCGACTGGCTGGAAGCGATGATGAATTTCATCTTCTTCCTGTGCGGCATGCTGGCGGTGGGCTGCGTGGTGCTCATCACGGTGTACATGGTCCTCTCCGGCGTGCCGGCCATCCACAAGATCGGCCTGTTCCGGTTCCTGCTGGGCACCGAGTGGGCCTCCACCGCCGCCGACCCGAAGTTCGGCATCCTGCCCTTTATCCTGTCCAGTGTGTACGGCACGCTGGGTGCCACCCTCATCGGTGTGCCCATCGGCCTGCTCACGGCGGTGTTCCTGTCCAAGGCGGCCGGCCCGAAGGTGCGCACGGTGGTGGTCACGGCCATTGAGCTGCTGAGCGGCATCCCCAGCGTGGTGTTCGGCCTGCTGGGCATGCAGGTGCTGGTGCCCGCCGTGGCAAAGACCTTTGGCAAGGCGTCCGGTGCCTGCCTGCTGTCGGCCATCGTGGTGCTGTCCATCATGATCCTGCCCAGCATCGTGTCCGTGTCGGTCACGGCCCTCAACGCCGTGCCGCCGGAATATGAGCAGGGCAGCCTGGCCCTGGGTGCCACCGACACCGAGACCTGGTTCAAGATCAGCGTGCCCGCTGCCAAAAGCGGCATTGCCGCCGGCATTGTGCTGGGCATCGGCCGCGCCATCGGCGAGGCCATGGCCGTGATGATGGTGGCCGGCAACAGCTCCAACATGCCGGACAGCGTGTTCCGCAGCGTCACCTTCCTGACCACCGCCATTGCCAAGGAAATGAGCTACGCCGGCGGCCTGCAGCGGCAGGCGCTGTTCAGCATCGCGCTGGTGCTGTTCGGGTTCATCATGATCATCAATGTGGTGCTCAACGTGGTGCTGAAGGGAGGCGACCGCGATGCATAACGGGTTTTCGCCCTCCCGCCGCGCCTGGAACCGTGTGATGACGGTGCTGGTGTGGGCGGCTGCCCTGCTGGTGATGGCGCTGGCGGCGGGCATCATCGGCATGGTGCTGGTGCGCGGTGTGCCGCACATCCGCTGGAACTTCCTCACCACCACGGCCAGCGTGCTGAAAGGCACCGACGGCATCCTGCCGGCCATTCTCAACACGCTGTACGTCATCCTGCTCACATTACTCATCGTATTGCCTCTGGGGGTGGGTGCGGCGGTCTACCTGACCGAATACGCCTCCAACCGCCGTCTGATCGAAGTGATCGAGTTCACCAACGAGACGCTGGCCGGCATCCCCAGCATCCTCTATGGTCTGGTGGGGATGCTGGTGTTCAGCCAGGCGCTGGGGTTCCAGACCTGTCTGCTGTCCGGCAGCCTGACGCTGGTGGTCATGAACCTGCCCACCATCATCCGCACCACCCAGGAATCCCTGAAAACGGTGCCCCAGGGCTACCGCGAGGGTGCGCTGGGTCTGGGTGCCGGCAAGTGGCACATCATCCACACCATCGTGCTGCCCTGCAGCATGGACGGCATCGTCACCGGCTGCATCCTGGCCGTGGGCCGCATTGTGGGCGAGAGCGCCGCGCTGCTGTTCACCGCCGGTGCGGCGGAAGTAATCGCCAAGGGTGTGGTCAAGGCCTACACCTCCAACGGTGCCACCCTGTCGGTGCTGCTGTACCTGCGTGCCTTTGAGGACGGCGACTTTGCCTCCGCCTGGGCCATCGGTGCCGTGCTGCTGGTGCTGGTGCTGGCCATCAATCTGGCAGCACGGCTGGTTAAAACAAAACTGAAACAGAAGCAGTAAAAATAAAGAGGTATGCTATGGAAAGCACAACGATGCCGGTCATCTCGGCAAAAAACCTGAACCTCTGGTACGGCGACTTCAAGGCGCTGAAACATATCTCGCTGGACGTGGGCGAGCGGGAGATCACGGCCCTCATCGGCCCCTCCGGCTGCGGCAAGTCCACCTTCCTGAAAACGCTCAACCGCATGAACGACCTTGTGCCGGGCGTGCGCATCGAGGGGGATGTCCGCCTCAAGGGGCAGGACATCTTTGCCCGGGACATGGAGCTCACCGACCTGCGCCGCCGGGTGGGCATGGTGTTCCAGAAGGCAAACCCCTTCCCCATGAGCATCTACGACAACATCACCTACGGCCCCAGGCTCCACGGGGTCCGCAATAAGGCAGAGCTGGATGAGCTGGTGGAAAGCTCCCTGCGGGGTGCGGCCCTGTGGGACGAGGTGAAGGATCGCCTGAAAAAGAGCGCCCTGGGCCTGTCCGGCGGCCAGCAGCAGCGCCTGTGCATCGCCCGCGCCCTGGCGGTCAAGCCCGAAGTGCTGCTGATGGACGAGCCCACCAGCGCCCTGGACCCCGGTTCCACCATGAAGGTGGAAGAGCTGATGAGCGAGCTGAAAAAGAACTACACGGTGGTCATCGTCACCCACAACATGCAGCAGGCTGCCCGTATCAGCGACCGCACGGCCTTCTTCCTGCTGGGCGAGCTGGTGGAGGTGGGCCCCACCAACCAGATCTTCAGCGCCCCGCAGGACAAGCGCACCGAGGATTACATCTCCGGCCGGTTCGGTTAAATCGAGGAGGAAAGACCAATGAGCATCCGCAAACAGTACGACACCGATCTGGAAGCCCTCAAGGCGGCGCTGGTGGAAATGGGCAGCAACTCTGCCGAGGCCGTGGAGGCCGCTCTGGAAGCACTGTGCACCGCCGATGCCGAAGCCGCCCAGAAGATCGTGAAGGGCGACAGCCGCATCAACAACATGGAGCGGGACATCGAGCACCGCTGCATGACCCTGCTGCTGCGCCAGCAGCCAGTGGCCGGGGACCTGCGCCGCATCTCCACCGCCATGAAGGTGGTCACCGACATTGAGCGCATCGGCGACCATGCTTCGGACATTGCCGAGATCATCCCGCATCTGGTCACCGTGCGCAAGGAGGGCGACCCGGCGGTGAGCCAGGCCATTGCCATGGGCCGCAAGGCATACCAGATGATCCAGGACGCCATGGCGGCACTGACCGCCGAGGACGAGCTGGCCGCCCGCAAGGTCATTGCGGCCGACGACGCCGTGGACTTTGACTTCAATGCCATCAAGCACACCCTCGCGCAGGAGATCGCAGCCGACCCCGCTAAGGTGGACGCTGCGCTGGACCTGCTGATGGTGATCAAATATCTGGAACGCATCGGCGACCACGCGGTGAACGTGGCCGAGTGGGTGCAGTTCGTGCGCACCGGCCGTTACAAGGACGAGAGCATGTTTTGATCAAGCGATTTTCCTCATTTTCTTCCAGATGGGCCGCGCTGTGCAGTTCGTGCACAGGCGGCCCTTTTTGCTGAGGAAAATAATTCAAAAATTTTTATCATTTCGTGCAATCTTCCGGGACCGTGTTTCGTATACGAAGTGTAAGGGCCTTCAAGCAAGACCTGCAGTTCCCGTGCGGCGGGTGTCCGGCTTCCCCCAGTCCCCGCCCGCCGCACCGTTACAGAGGAGATCCAGATGATGCAGACCAAGAACGAGATGCTGGAGAGCCGCACGGAAGCCGTCAGCCGCGACGCGCTGGTGCGGGCGGCTCTGCAGGAGATCACCCAGAATTACCGCGAGGCCAGCCTGTCCAACGTGGCGCGGGCCTATGGCGTTTCGCTGGCATACGTCAGCGAGTGCGTGCGTGCGCAGACCGGCAAGACCTACAAGGAGCTGCTGCAGAGGCACCGCATGGAGACGGCGGCCCGCCTGCTGCGCCGCAGCGATCTGAACATCCAGCAGATCATTGCCCAGGTGGGTTACGAGAACACCAGCTATTTTTACCGCCTGTTCCACGAGCGCTACGGCCTGAGCCCCCGTGAGTACCGGCAGGTGCGCGCAGTCCGCAGCCGGACCACGGCCTGAGCATTCCAGGCAAGAGAATTACTTTCCCCCCTGAGCAGGGCACCGGTGTGAGACGCACGGTGCCCTGCTTTTTTGCAGTTGTGCCGATGCACAAAAAACTGGTGTTTTCTGGCAGGATGTAGTATAATAACAAGTGCAACAAAGCTGTGCCGCGCCTTCCTTGCGGAGAATATGCGGCAGGATAAGAGGGTGTAAACAGATGTTTCGTGGAGCAGTGAGAGGAGATCTGCCGCAGATCCTGCAGATCTATGCCCATGCGCGGGAAGCCATGGCGGCTTCGGGCAACCCCACCCAGTGGGGCGACAACTTTCCCCCGCAGGAGCTTCTGGAGAAGGACATCGACTCCAAACGGCTGTTCGTGTATGTGGTCAACGGCCAGCTGCTGGGCGTGTTCGCTTTCATTCTGGGGGTGGACCCCACCTATCAGGTGATCGAGGACGGTGCATGGCTGAACGATGCCCTGCCCTATGGCACCATCCACCGGCTGGCCTCCTCCGGCAAGAGCAAGGGGGTGGCTTCGGCGGTCATCGAGTGGTGTCTGGAGCACTGCCAGAGTCTGCGGGCAGATACCCATGCCGACAACCAGATCATGCAGCATCTGCTGGAAAAGAACGGCTTTACGCGCTGCGGCATCATCCATGTGGCGGACGGAACGCCCCGCATCGCCTACCAGAAGCTGGCCCTGACCCAGCAGCACAGCTGAACCAAAAACACAGCATAGCACCCTTTGCCCCGAGGGCCCGGCCCCGGGGCAGGGGGTGCTTTTTTTGTTGTCAAAACCGCAAAACTGTATTTTATACAAATACAGTTTTCGGGGCGAAAAAATAAAAGTTCACAAAGATTGGAAAATGAGAGGGGAAAATGCCTGGAAATACTTCCTCTTTTGGGCCGTCTGTGCTATAATGACACTTGTTCTTGGGAAAGAGACAGAAAACTGTACGCATGAGACGTACAGCGTAAAGAGGAGTGTTATCATAGTATGAAGACCCTGAAAGCTGCTGTTGCAAAGTACAACAGCGTCAGCCTGATCCTCCGTATCCTAGTGGGCCTGGCAGTCGGCGTGGTGCTGGCACTGGTGGCCCCGGGTGCCGGTTGGGTGGCTGAGTTCGGCAGCCTGTTCGTCGGCGCATTGAAGGGCATTGCCCCGGTGCTGGTGTTCGTGATCGTGGCAAGCGCCCTGGCACAGGGTTCTTCCAGGCTGGACCGCCGCTTTGGCACGGTGATCTGGCTGTACATGCTCACCACCTTCCTGGCCGCTGCCATTGCGGTGGTGACCAGCTTCCTGTTCCCGGTGACCGTCGTGCTGGCCGACGCTGCCCAGTCCGACGTGGTGCCCCAGGGTCTGGGCGAAGTGATGAGCACCCTGCTCACCAACTTTGTGGCCAACCCCGTGGCGGCCATCATGAACGGCAACTACATCGGCATCCTGTTCTGGGCCTGCATGTTCGGCATTGCCATGAAGGGCATCGGCTCGGAGAGCACCAAGATCTTTATGGCCAACACCGCCGATGCGGTGTCCCAGATCGTGCGCTGGATCATCAATCTGGCACCCTTCGGCATCATGGGTCTGGTGTACACCAACGTTTCCGGCAACGGCCTGGCCATCTTTACCCAGTACGGCAAGCTGCTGGCCCTGCTGGTGGGCACCATGCTGTTCATGGCCCTCATCGTTTCGCCGTTCATCATGTTCATCTACCTGCACTGCAACCCGTACCCGCTGGTGTTCCGCTGCCTGAAGGAGTCCGGCCTGACCGCCTTCTTCACCCGCAGCTCCGCCGCCAACATCCCCGTGAATATGGCCCTGTGTGAGAAGCTGGGGCTGGATAAGGACATGTATTCCGTGTCCATCCCGCTGGGCGCCACCATCAACATGGACGGTGCCGCCATCACCATCACCATCATGACGCTGGCCGCTGCCAACACGCTGGGCATTCAGGTGTCCCTGCCGGCCGCCATCGTGCTGAGCGCCATGAGCGCTCTGGGTGCCTGCGGTGCTTCCGGCGTGGCCGGCGGCTCCCTGCTGCTGATCCCCATGGCCTGCTCCCTGTTCGGCATCTCCAACGACGTGGCCATGCAGATGGTAGGCGTGGGCTTTATCATCGGCGTGGTGCAGGACTCGGTGGAAACGGCCCTGAACTCTGCCGGTGACGTGGAATTTGCCGCCACCGCCGAGTATCACCAGTGGC
>ERZ836441.478-NODE-478-length-46758-cov-26.170353_pt1 | contig 46758 bp, 29 predicted proteins | sample MGYA00519686_ERZ836441 | MGnify/ENA primary metagenome ERZ836441 (study PRJEB31850, sample SAMEA3708800) | human gut metagenome | biome: human gut; feature: human-associated habitat; material: faeces | place: China | collected 2014 ...
CCCGCATCCGCCGTGCCCGGCCCGTGGAGCCGCCCGCCCCGGCAGACGAAGCACCTCTGCCCGACGCCCCGCAGGGCCGTGCCCCCGCACCGTCGGTGCTGGACGATGACATCCCCGACTTCTCCGCGGATCTTGACCCCGCCGCCATCGCCGCCGCGCAGGCTGCCGATGACGCCGCCGAGGCCGCGGGCAAGAGCGCCAGCGTTGAGGACTTTACCCGCGCTGCGACCCAGCTGTTTGACGCCAGCGCCGTTGAGGAGGCCGTCGCAGAAAAGGCCGCGCGGAAAACCGACAAAAAGCGCCGCCGCAAGGCCGAAAAGCCCGAGAGCGGGCCGGTGCAACCCAGCATCAAGAACCGCAGCCTTGAGATCATTGAAAAGAGCGAGCGCCGCCGCAAACGCACCGTTATTCTGGGGCTTGTCGTGCTGACGCTGGTGCTTGTGCTGGGCGGCGGGGCGCTGTGGCTGTTCCTGCGCTGTGATCTGGGCGCACGCCCCGCGGCCAAAAGCTACGGCACGGCGCTCTACGATACGACCGCCGAGAGCTATCTGGGCAAGGCGCTGGAGCGCCGCCCCGGCGTCGTCGGCTATCTGGGCTGGCCCGGGCTGGACGGCGCGCTGGTTTACGCCGCAGACACGCCCGACCCAGAAACGCCCGAGAGCGGCGAGGCACCGTCCATCGTCCGCTTTGCCACGCCCAGCGCACTGGACGCCGCCACCCCCGGCAACACCGTGGTGGAATGCACGGGCAGCGACTACAAGGCGCTGGCCGACGAGGATACGCTCAAGCAGAACAGCGGCTTCACGCTGTACACGGCGGGCAATGTCTACCGCTTCAAGGCTATCGCGGTCTACTATTTTGACCCGTCCGAGCAGGGCGCGGGCGCATTTGACCTGTACGGCAGCACCGACCTGTCGAGCTATTACGACTACCTGACCTTCGTCGCGGGCATTCAGGCCCGCAGCCTGTTTGACACCGGCGTTGACGTGGGTGACGACTCCCGCTTCCTGACCGTGACGACCCACAGTGACGAGAGCGGCGTGCTGCTCTGCATCACGGGGCGGCTGATCCGCGAGGGAGAGGCAGAGCTTTTAAACACCTCGGCCATCGCGGCAGCGGAGGAGCCGCTGCTGACGGCGGCCCAGTATGAGCGCAAGGGTCAGCCGATGCCGACGGTCAGCACGCTGGTGCAGGCCAGTGTGGACCGCTACGCCCAGCAGAGCACCGCCGCCCAGGCCGCCCGCAAGAACGGCGGCACGGGCAGCGACACCGCCGCGGACACGGCGGACCTGGCCCAGCGCGCGGACGACCTGCAGGCCATCACGGACAGCCTGCTGGCCAGCACCGACAAGCTGCTGGCGGGCCTGACCGACGTGGCCGGCTCGACCTCCGCCGCGGAGGCCGACCTGAACAAGGGTGCCGAGGGCAGTCTGCCCGAGCAGACCGTGACGGTGGATCAGATCAAGACCAGCGCCACGCCGGAACCGACGGCCACGTCTGCGCCCACCGAGCCTCCGGCGGATTCCGCCGCCGGTGAGACGACGACCGAGCCGACAGCCGCCCCCACCGAGGCTCCTCAGCCCGACAACAGCGGCACAGGGGAGACCATCAACGTGACGATGAACGGCACGGCCCAGACGATGGATCTGGTACAGTGCCTGGCCATGGTGGCCCAGAACGAGCTGGGCCCCAACGCACCCGCCGAAGCCTACAAGGCTCAGTGCGTGGCGACCCACTGCTGGATCATCAGCCAGTCGGGCTACCCGTCGGTGCTGGGTGCCGAGCCGGGCGCTGCCGCACTGGCCGCCGCGCAGGAGGTAGCCCATGTGCTGGTTACCTACAACGGGCAGGTCTGCTTCACGCCGTACTTTGCGTCGGCCAGCACCGGCACGGCCTCCGCTGCCGAGGTCTGGGGCAATGACCGCGCCTGGCTGCAGGCCGTGGACAGCCCGTATGACCAGAGCGTGTCCAGCCACTGGAACACGAACGGCAATTCCAGCGGCACGGCCCGCTTCTCCCGCCAGACGCTGCAGGACCGCATCCGCGATGTGATGGACATTGACCTGTCCGGCGTGGACCCCAACAGCTGGTTCACGATCCAGTCCGCCAACCAGTACGGCTGGGTCGCCAAGATCCAGGTCGGCCCGGACGCGGGCGTCGGCACCGTCAGCGGGCGCTGGTTCCGCGAGAATCTGCTGGCCCGCCAGAGCGTTGACGGGCGCAGCCTGCGCAGCCAGTGCTTCACGGTCAGCTACAACGCCGATCTGGACTGTTTTATCTTTGATGTCTACGGCTACGGCCACGGCTGCGGCATGAGCCAGTGGGGCGCCATCGGCTACGCCCGCAACGGCTGGGGCTATCAGGATATTCTGACGCATTATTTCGTTGGGACGACGATCACGACGTATTGAGACATAAGAAAAGAGCGTGTGCACAGAAAAGCACACGCTCTTTTTTTGCCGCACGGTAGGGGCCGGGAGTTGTAGGGGTCGGCGTCCCCGACGACCCGTGAGGCCGTTTGCCATAGTAGCAGGTATACCATCTGCCTGTAGGGCGGCATGCCCTCATGCCGCCGCTGCCCGCTTATCACAGCGCCAAGCTTACCCCATCCAGCACCGCCTTTACCAGCACATCCCCGTCATAGGTCAGCTCTAAATGGAAAAACGGTGCGTCCTCCGCCAGCAGCTTGAAAAATATCTTGTCCCCCTGCCAGATTGGAAGATCCTGCACGGCGGCCTTGTCCACCCACTCTAAGCACCCCTCGTCGCAGTCGGTCATCACGCCGGAAAAATCCGTGCAGGTGTACAGGTGCATCCGCTCGGCGGGCCATGGGTCACAGAAAAAATCCACGATGCCGCGGTAAACCGGCGCGTGCATCGTCAGGCCGGTCTCCTCGCGTACCTCGCGCAGGGCGCAGGTCGGCGCGTCCTCACCCGGTTCAAACTTGCCGCCGACGCCGACCCACTTGTCGTGGTTGACGTCGTTTTTCTTTTTGACGCGGTGCAGCATCAGGTACGCACCGTCCTTTTCGAGATAGCAAAGCGTTGTCTGCAATAGATCCATAACCAAACTCCTTACATATTTATAGGCATCCCCGCAGATACTACCAGAAAAAACCAGGGGGGATTTTGTATGAGAGAAACCGGAATCGTGCGCCGTATCGACGAATTGGGCCGGGTGGTCATCCCGAAGGAAATTCGGAAAACGCAGCGCATCCGCACCGGAGATTCACTCGAAATTTACACGGACGGCAACGGCGAGGTCATATTTAAAAAGTATTCGCCGCTGGCCGAGCTTGGCGAGCCTGCCGCTGTCTATGCGGACGTGCTGGCCCGGCGGCTGCGCTGTGCCGTGGCCGTCTGTGACCGGGAGCATATCGTCGCCGCCGCCGGAGCGGGCAAGGGCGAGTTGCTCGGCGCACCGCTCCCGCCCGAGATCGAGCCGCTGCTGACCCGGCGCAAGCTCTACACGGCCCCGGCGTCCGCCGCGGAGCGGGAGCCGCTGGGCAGCCGGTACCTGCTGTGCGCCGCGCCGATCCTGGTACACGGTGACATCGAAGGCGGCGTGCTGCTGCACGGCACCCTGCGCGAGGCCGCGCCCAACGCCGAGACCGTCCGCGCCGCCGCCACCGCCGCAGAGTTTCTGGCGCGGTGGATGGAGGAGTGAAAAGCATAGCAGCGTAGAAGCCGGGCATGCCCGGCCCCTACATATATAATAATAGGGAAACTGCCCAATCCGATTGTGACGAAACTGTTAAACTTACAAAAAATTCGGAAAAACCCTTGACAGTTTGCAAAACGGGGATATAATAAACTTAGCACTCGGAGATAAAGAGTGCTAAACAAACCAACAAAAGCAAACCAAAGGAGATGAGCAGCATGGCCATGGATGCGCGCAAGCAGCGTATACTGGAAGCTATTGTTGCCCTGTATGCCAACGACGGTGAGCCTGTCGGCTCGGGTCTTTTGGCAAACTACTTTGACATGGCACTGTCCAGCGCGACGCTGCGCAATGAGATGGCTGCCCTGACCAAGCTGGGTCTGCTGGAACAGCCCCACACCAGCGCGGGCCGCGTGCCCAGCGCCCAGGGCTACCGCTACTACCTCGATCATCTGATCGACGCGCCAAAGTCCGGCACCCTGCCGGAGAAGGACCGCTGCCGCATTGACGATTTGTTCGCCGCCATGGATGCCGAGCCGGAAAAGCTCGTGCCCGCCGCGACCCGCTGCCTGGCCGATATGACAGGTTGCGCGGCTGCCGCTACCACACCGCAGGCGCCGGATCTCTGCATTGCCCATTTTGAGGTCGTGCAGGTGGGCCGCTACAGCGCCGCAGTGCTGGCCGTAACCAGCGCAGGCGGCGTGCGGACCCGCGTGGCCCGCGTTGACACCGGTCTGACCCGGGACGATGCCGCCAACCTGGCACAGCTGCTCAACCGCGGGCTGACTTTCGTCGCCCCGCAGGATTTAAGCCCGATGCTCATGGCCAGCATGGTGCTGGCCGCAGGACAGCGGCTGGCCCCCGTCATCATGGCGGCACAGGCGCTCGTCACCACCGGCCCGCAGGCCTGTCTGGAGGGCGCGCAGTATCTGGCAAAGATGGCGGACGTCCGCCAGAACCTCGGCACGCTGTTGGAGATCTTCTCCGACAATGAGGCCGCGACGGAGCTCATCCGCCCCGAAGGCAACAAGATCACCGCAACGCTGGGCTGCGACCTTGACCCTGCGATGCCGGGTGCCTGCATCGTCAGCAAGCGGTATTTAGCCGGCGGCGGGCTGACAGGCTCCGTCGCACTGATCGGCTCCACCCGCATGGAGTACGAGCGGCTGCTGCCGATCCTGGACTACTTTGCCGCCAGAATGGGGCAGAGCATGGCCGGGCAGGGCCAATAAACGAAGAAGGAGAGACCCGCAATGAGCCAAGAAGAAAAGAAACAGACCGCCCCGGAGACGGAAGCGGCTGCTGAAAAGCCCGAGACCCCCGCACAGGAGGCCCCTGAAAAAGAGGCCCCCCAGACCGAGGAAAAGCACGAGGGCAAGCACGACTGCAAGCATCACCACCACGAGACCGCGGCCCTGCAGGCCAAGCTGGAGGCGGAGGAAAAGAAAAACGCCGACCTCAAGAACCAGCTGCTCCGCACCGCTGCCGAGTATGACAACTACCGCAAGCGCTCCCAGCGCGAGGCTGACCAGAAGTTCAACGACGGTGTGTCCCACGCCGTGACCCAGATCCTGGGCATCCTGGACACGCTGGACATGGCCGCCAACGCCGCCTGCGCGGACGAGAACTACAAGAAGGGCGTCACGATGACGCTGGACAAGGCCGCCAAGGCTCTGGAAACGCTGCACATCACCGAGATCGAGGCGTTGAACCAGCCGTTTGACCCCAACTTCATGAACGCCGTCCAGCAGGTCCCCGCCGCCGAAGGGCAGGAGAGCGGCAGCGTCGTGCAGGTTTTCCAGAAGGGCTACAAGATCGGTGACAAGATCATCCGCCACGCGATGGTCGTCGTCGCAGAATAACGTCGAACCGAATCAAACGATTCGTTTCCATATAAATTGACATTCACTGCATTCAAAGCAAATTTGAAGGGAGTTTTATTTATGAGCAAGATCATCGGTATTGACTTAGGTACTACCAACAGCTGCGTCGCCGTTATGGAAGGCGGCGAGCCCGTCGTCATCGCGAACGCCGAAGGCGCCCGCACCACCCCGTCTGTCGTCGGCTTCACCAAGACCGGCGAGCGTCTGGTCGGCCAGGTCGCAAAGCGCCAGGCCATCACCAACCCCGAGAACACGATTTCTTCCATCAAGCGTAAGATGGGCACGGCTGAAAAGGTCCATGCCGGCGGCAAGGACTACACCCCCGAGGAGATCAGCGCTATGATCCTCTCCAAGCTGAAGGCTGACGCCGAGGCTTATCTGGGCGAGCCTGTCACCGAGGCCGTCATCACCGTCCCCGCCTACTTCAACGACAGCCAGCGTCAGGCCACCAAGAACGCCGGTACCATCGCCGGTCTGAACGTCAAGCGTATCATCAACGAGCCTACGGCTGCTTCTCTGGCTTACGGCATCGATAAGGAAGCCGACCAGAAGATCATGGTCTACGACCTCGGCGGCGGTACGTTCGATGTCTCCATCATCGAGATGGGCGACGGCGTTACCGAAGTTCTGGCTACCAACGGTGATACCCACCTGGGCGGCGATGACTTCGATGAGCGCATCATCGACTGGATGGCCGAGGACTTCCAGCGCGAGAACAACATCGACCTGCGCAAGGACAAGATGGCTGCCCAGCGCCTGAAGGAGGCTGCCGAGAAGGCCAAGATCGAGCTGTCCAGCGCGACCACGACCAACATCAACCTGCCCTTCATCACCGCGGACGCCAATGGCCCCAAGCATCTGGACATGACGCTGACCCGCGCTAAGTTCAATGAGCTGACCGCTGATCTGGTCGAGCGCACCATGACCCCCGTCCGCAAGGCTCTGGCCGATGCCGGCCTGAAGGCTTCCGACCTGGCCAAGGTCCTGATGGTCGGCGGCTCCACCCGTATCCCCGCCGTCTACGACGCTGTCAAGAAGGAACTGGGCTGCGAGCCGTTCAAGGGCATCAACCCCGATGAGTGCGTTGCTGTCGGCGCTGCCATCCAGGGCGGCGTTCTGCAGGGCGACGTCAAGGGTCTGCTGCTGCTCGACGTTACCCCGCTGAGCCTGGGCATTGAGACTCTGGGCGGCGTCTGCACCAAGATCATTGACCGCAACACCACCATCCCCACCAAGAAGAGCCAGATCTTCTCCACTGCGGCTGATAACCAGCCCAGCGTTGAGGTCAACGTCCTGCAGGGCGAGCGTGAGTTTGCCCGCGACAACAAGAGCCTCGGAACCTTCCATCTGGACGGCATCGCTCCGGCTCCCCGCGGCGTGCCGCAGATCGAGGTCACCTTCGATATTGATGCCAACGGTATCGTTCACGTCAGCGCGAAGGACCTGGGCACCGGCAAGGAGCAGAGCATCACGATCACTGCTTCCACCAACATGAGCAAGGACGACATCGACAAGGCTGTCAAGGACGCCGAGCAGTATGCCGCCGAGGATAAGAAGCGCCGCGAGGAAGTCGATGTGCGCAACAACGCCGACCAGATGGTGTTCCAGACCGAGAAGGCACTGGGCGAGTTCGGCGACAAGGTTTCCGCCGAGGAAAAGAGCGAGGTCGAGACCAAGCTGTCTGCCCTGAAGGAAGCCCTGAAGTCCGGCAGCGTTGATGACATCAAGGCAAAGCAGGATGACCTGCAGAAGGCCTTCTACGCCATCAGCGAGAAGGTCTACCAGCAGGCCGCCCAGGCACAGGGCCAGCAGCCCGGTGCACAGCCCGGCCCCGATGCCGGTGCGCAGCCGAAGGACGACGGCGCCGTTGACGCCGACTTCCACGAGGTCTAAGCTGTAACAAACCCATAATAAGGCCGCCGCTGGGCAAACCCGGCGGCGGCCCTTGGGGGTTATAGAGAAAGTTAAAATAGAGCCTTCCCCCCGCGGGGGAAGGTGGCCGTGCGAAGCAAGGCCGGATGAGGGCCAAGCTGCCGGGATTGCCTGTTTGCGGGCAATATCCGGCAGGTCTCACCTCATCAGTCCGCTCCGCGGACAGCTTCCCCGCAAGGGGAAGCCTTTTCACAACCCATAAATAGAGGGGATAGATTCTATGGCAGAAAAACGTGATTACTACGAGGTGCTGGGGATCGGCAAAAACGCCACCGATGCCGAGATCAAAAGCGCCTACCGCAAGCTGGCCAAAAAGTACCACCCCGACCTGAACCCCGGCGACAAGGACGCCGAGGAAAAGTTCAAGGAGGTCAATGAGGCCAACGATGTTCTTTCCGACCCGGCCAAGCGCAAGCGCTATGACCAGTTCGGATTCGCTGGGGTCGATCCCAACTATGGGGCCGGCCAGCCCGGCGGCGGCTACGGTGGCGGCTTTGGCGGCTTCGGCGGCACCGGCGGCGTCGATCTGGGCGACATCTTCGGCGATATTTTCGGCGGCGGCTTTGGCGGCTTCGGCGGCTCGACCCGCTCCAACCCCAATGCGCCGCGCAAGGGCCATGACATTCAGGCCAATGTGATCCTGACCTTTGAGGAGGCCGCCCACGGCTGCGCCAAAAAGGTCACGCTGAACCGTCAGCAGACCTGCCCGGACTGCGGCGGCAACGGCTGTGCGCCCGGCTCCAGCCCCGAGACCTGTACCGAGTGCGGTGGCCGCGGCTATGTCGTGACCCAGCAGCGCACGCCGTTTGGTGTGATGCAGAGCCAGCAGCCCTGCCCGCACTGCGGCGGACGCGGCACCATCATCAAGAACCCCTGCAAGACCTGCCGCGGCACCGGCAAGACCAGTGCCCGCAAGACGCTGGAGGTCAAGATCCCCGCGGGTATCGACGACGACCAGAACATTGCGCTGCGCGGCCAGGGCGACGCCGGTACGAACGGCGGCCCCGCGGGCGACGTGATCGTCCATGTGACGGTCAAGCCCGACGCCGTGTTTGAGCGCGACGGCTACGATGTGTACGTCCGCGTGCCCATTACCTACTCCCAGGCTGTGCTGGGCGCTGAAATTGAGGTCCCCACCGTGGACGGCAAGGTCGCCCAGAAGATCCCCGAGGGCACCCAGAGCGGTACGAAGTTCCGCCTGCGCGGCCAGGGCATCCAGTACCTGAACGGGCGCGGACGCGGTGACCAGTACGTCATTGTGGACGTGGAGATCCCCAAGAAGCTGAACCGCACCCAGCGCGAAGCCCTGAAGGCCTTTGAGGACAGCCTGAAGGACGAGAACTACGAGAAGCGCAAGAGCTTCTTCAAGAACCTGAAGGATCGGTTCATGTCTTAAAGTTTTAAACAACCCCGCCCCTGCAATGTGGAAAACATTGCGGGGGCGGGGTTTTGTTTATGCTAACGGAAACGGCCACGGCGAGCAGTCCTCTGGCCGCCGACAGGCAGCCGCCAGCCCCACGGCCAGCCCGTAGGGGTCGGCGTCCCCGACGACCCGTGCCCGCTTCCGGCCAGTAAAAACCGCCCGGGCAATGACACTCACTCCACAAACTCCATCTCCGTATACTCCGTACTCCCGTTCAAAAATGCGTCGGCGGGGATGGTGGCAAGCTGCGTTGAGGCGGAAGTTTTGCCGATGAGAAGTACAACGCGGCCATCATCCAGTAGGGTCAACGGCGTGTATACGGCCAGCCCGGCAGGGCGGGCGTTGGCTCCAAGCCTGTTGCCCTGCAAATCATAGAGCGTAAACGCAGTCATGTCGCTGTTGTACGTCATGAGCCAACGCAGTTCAGCATCAAGGTCGAGTGCAGAGCAGTTCCAATCCTCTGCAAGATCCAGCGCATCCTGTGTGCCGTCGCTGCGGATGCAAAGCACGGAAACGCTGTGTTGGTCGGTTGCATACGGCGTGTGATAGCCCGAAAAATAAAGGTCGCTGCCGTTATGGCCCAAGTAATAATAGGAGGTCCTCATGGTGCCGTCATCCTCTCCATACCAGGGGTAGGACAACAGCTTTTGGACGGGCTTGCCGGTGACAGCGTCCGTCAGATCAAATTCACACAGGGAATTTTGCAGAAAGGCATCGGACATTTCGGAATCCTCGGGAAAGGGAACAGGAGAATCCGACAGAATGCGGCAGGTCACAAGCTGACCGTTTACCACGTCCAGCACATTCGTGGTTTCGCCGGGAATGTTCCACGGCAAAGTCTCCCCGGTCTGCAAATCAAGCCGCTGCCCCTGTGTGTAGGCATAAGGTGCGGTGACGGAGCTGATGGAGTAAAGATACTGCTCGTCGTAAAGCACATCGACCCATTCGTCGCTGTCATAGGGGATTTCACGCGGTGCGCCGCCTGCCAGCGGAAAAGCCAGCAGCTTGCCTGCAACAATATACAGTGTATCCTCTGTTGCAAACGGAAACGCAGAAAATAGCGAATCGGCGTGATAAAATAAGGTGGTCTTTCCCGTGGAAAAATCCGTTTTATACACATTTGTACCAGTGGTTTCTTGCGCGGTGGAACCGTCAAAAACGGTCTGGTATAGCGCGTTGGAGAAAATGGAGAGGTGAACGGTGCTGCGCAGCTCCCCCACCGGTTCAGGTGCCGCCGTCGGTTCCGGTGTGGCGGCGGCAGTCTCCGCGGGCGCGGCTGCGGTTGCGGAATCCGCCGCCGACGCACAGGCGGACAGCGCCAGCGCCGCGGTGAGGATGAGGGGAATGCGCTTTTTCGTTTTCATGGGTACACGTCCTTTCCGGTGATTGAAAAACTCTGCGGCAGCGGGCACGGCCCACCGTGCCGTTCCCTGTAGGGTCGGCCCGTTCACTCCGCAAACGTCATCTCGCGGTATGCCGACCCGCCGTTCAGAAATTCGTCGGCGTCCATCACGGCGTAGCGGGCCGCGCTGTCGTGCTCCCAGTCGTAGCCGACGACCATCAGCAGGCGTCCGTCGTCCAGCATACAAAGCGGGAAGAAGGCCTCCAGCCCGGCAGGCCGCTCGTTGCGGCCAATCTCATGGCCTTGCGTGTCGTAAATCAGATAGATGCCGTCGGTGCCGCGGGTCAGAAGCCAGCGCACCTCATCGCCCTGCAAAACCGCAGAGTAATCCAGGTAATCCGGCGTTTTGGTAATGCCAAGGTCGGTCCGGGTGCCGTCCGTGCCGATGCGCAGCACGGACTGGGAAACAAAAGCGTACTCATCGTCGCACTGGTCTGCGCGGAAATAGAAGTCACTGCCGCACTTGCCAAGGTAGGTGTAGATTGTAAGGCTCCCCGGCTGCGGTATGTCATAGGGGAGGGTAAAGCAGGTCTGCCGCACCGCGCCCGTCGCGGGGTCGGCCAGGGTGTATTCCAGCGTGGTGTTCTGCAAAAGCGCCTGGGACATCTCGTCGTCGTCCGGGTAGGGCACCGGATAATCCGAGACAACGCGGCAGAGCAGCAGCGCGTCCCCGACGACATCGGGAATGTACATTGTCTCCACCGGGATATTCCACGGCGCGGTCTCCCCGTTTTCCAAGTTAAACCGCATACCGTCGGTACGGCAGAACGGCGCGGCGCTGACGCTCCGGCAGTAGAGGTAGTGACCTGCGTAAAAAACAGGCATCCAGTCGTCGTAGGAGAACGGCAGCACGCGCGCCTCACCGCCCGTCGTCGGCAGGGCCAGCATACCGCCGTCGTAGCAGATGAAATACAGCGTGTCGTCTATGATCAGCGGCGCGGACGCAAGCTGGGAGTCCGTGCGGTACATCTCATAGGTCTGCCCGGTGGTAAGGTCGGTTTTGTAGACGGTGCTGTGATCAAAGCTGCCGAGACTGTCCTCGCTGCTTGAAAAATGGGTGACCGCCGCGTAGACGCAGTTGCCGCTGACTGCGCAGGCGCTATAGGCCGAGAGGGGGTGCGGCTCACCCGGCAGCGCCGCTTCTGTGCTGTCCTCCGCCGCGGCGCTCTCCGCCGTACTCTCCGCCGGTGCGGCCTCCGAAGCCGCCGCGGTATCGCCCGCAGACGCGCATCCGGCCAGCGCCAGCATGGCTGCCGCCAATAATAAAGCTACTTTTTTCATCCTTAAAGCTCCTTTCTGTGCCTGGTTTGCCCCTATCCTACACCCCGGATGTTGCAAAGTTGTCACACGGAGCGGGTGTTTTGGAGATTTTTGAAATTTTTTCGCGGGAAGTGGGCGCGGGGCGTCGGGGACGCCGCCCCCTACGGGCGGGCAGTAAAGTGGATGCCTGCCCGCGGCGGGATGAGGGCATCCCGCCCTACGAATGACATAAAGTGAGTGCGTAGGGCGGCATGCCCTCATGCCGCCGCCACTCGCCGCCTGCAAAAAAGGGGAGAGCACCACACCCGGCGCTCTCCCCTTGATTATGTTTAAAATTCTTTTGGTTCTTTTCTTCTAAGAAAAGAATACCCGCGTCCCCGAAAAATCAGAACTCGTGCTTCTCCATCAGCTTGCGGCCCATCAGGACGCCCATGACGGAGGCCATCATCAGGCCGCGGGTCCAGCCGGAGGAATCGCCCAGGCAGTGCAGACCCGCGATGTTCGTCTCCAGATCGGTGTCCATCTTGACCTTGTTGGAGTAGAACTTCAGCTCAGGGCTGTACAGCAGCGTTTCGGGGCTGGCAAAGCCGGGCACGACCTCGTCCATCATCTTGATGAACTCGATGATGTTGACCATGGCGCGGTAGGGCATGGCGGCGGTGATGTCACCGGCCACGGCGTCCTTCAGCGTCGGGCGGACGTTCGTGCGGGCCAGCTCGTTGGCCCAAGTGCGCTTGCCGTCCAGAATATCGCCGTAGCGCTGCACCAGAATGTGGCCCGCGCCCAGCATGTTCGTCAGCTCACCGACCTTCTGCGCGTAGGCGATGGGCTGGTTGAACGGCTCGGTGAAGTTGTGGCTGACCAGAATGGCCAGGTTCGTGTTGTTGCTCTTTTTCTCCTTGAAGCTGTGGCCGTTGACGACGGCCAGATCGTTGTCGTAGTTCTCCTGCGCAACGAAGCCGCCGGGGTTCTGGCAGAAGGTGCGCACCTTGTTGCGCCACGGGGCCGGGTAGCCAATCAGCTTGCCCTCATACAGGACCTTGTTGATCTTCTCCATGATCTCGTTGCGGCACTCAACACGGACGCCGATGTCAACGGTGCCGGGCTTGTGGGCAATGTTGTGCTCGGCGCAGATCTTTTCCAGCCAGTCCGCACCGCGGCGGCCCGTGGCAATAACGACCTGCTTGGCGTAGACGTCGCGGACGCCGTCCTTCTCGCGCAGGCGGACGCCCTTGCAGACGGAATCCTCGAGGATGATGTTCTCGCACTCGGTACTGAACAGCATCTCAACACCGGCGTCGGCCAGATAGTTCTGGATGTTCAGGTAGAGCTGCTGGGCCTTCTCGGTGCCCAGATGGCGGATGGGGCAGTCAACGAGCTGCAGACCCGCCTGAATGGCGCGCTTGCGGATGTCCTTGATGTCGGGACCCTCGTAGATGCCCTCGACCTTCGGGTCGGCGCCAAACTCGAGGTAAATTTTATCGGTGTAGTCAATAAGCTCCTGCGCGAAATCCTCGCCGATCAGGTCGGGCAGCTCGCCGCCGACCTGATAGGACAGGGACAGCTTGCCGTCCGAGAATGCGCCCGCGCCGGAAAAGCCGGTGGTGATGGCACAGGTCGGCTTGCAGTTTACGCAGACGCCGGTTTTATCCTTGGGGCAGTGGCGCTTTTCCACAGGCTTGCCCTTTTCGACGAGCAAAATTTTGTGGGGGGTGCTGCTCTTGCGCAGCAGCTCCAGCGCGGTGAAAATGCCGGCAGGGCCGGCGCCTACGATGATAAGGTCATACATGGATAGGGGCTCTCTCCTTTAAAAATAACTCGCGATCCTTCGCGCGGGAAACAAAATAAGGACAAACGGAGCTTGTAGGGGCGGATTCTATATCCGCCCGTGCCCGTTTGCTGATGGCACGGCGCTGCGGGCGCATATAGAATGCGCCCCTACGGTGTCACGGAACGGTTATTCACCGTCCTCCGACACATCCTTGCTCTCGGCGTCGTACACCACAGGGCCATCGCTGCCGACATCGCGCTCGGCGGCTTCGGCCTCGTCCAGGGCGTCGCCGATGGCACCCAAGGCCGCATTGGCGGCGGCAGAGGCCATGCGGTCCAGTGTGCGCAGCTCCATGGCGGCGTAGAGAATGCAGCCTAAATTCAGCGCACCTTCGGCGATCAGCAGGATGCCGCAGAGCATGACGGCGCTGACCGCCGCATCAAACGGGTGCAGCACCAGCAGTACGCCCAGGGCAACGGATACGATGCTGAACAGCAGCAGCAACCACCATTTCTGCCCCTTGCGCTTGGCAAGGTCAATGGCGGTACCGATGCGGCTCAGGCCGTCAACGACGATGAAGATGCCGAACACAACGGGCAGAAAGCTGGTCACTACCTGCGGCTTTGCCAGCGTGAAGATGCCCAGCCCCGCCGTGATGACACCGCCCACCAGCATGAACGGCGCGGTAAAGCCGGTGCCGCGGATGCGGGCATACTGGATCAGGCAGACAATGCCGGTGACAAGCACCACAACACCAAAAATGTTGCAGATCCAGAGCAGACTGGTCTCGGGCATGATGAGCAGCAGCATACCGATGACGATATACGCGACGCTCAACAGCAGCATTCCGTTTTTGACATAGCGCAGCATAGTGAAAGGCTCCTTTTTACTTGTCGGCTTCCTGCATAGCCCTGGCGGCGGCCACGATCAGGTCGGCGCAGGCCTCGCGGCCCAGGGTCGCATTCAGGCACAGATCGTAGTTCTTGGCCTCGCCCCAGCGGTTCTCGGTGTAATAGTTGTAGTAGCTTGCACGGGCGCGGTCATGCTTGGCCAGCTGGGTCTCCCACAGGCGGTCCGGCATGTCCTTGGCGTCGGGGCGGCTCTTGGCAAACTGGATGCGGGTCTCCAGCGGCGCGTAGACGAAGGTGCGCAGCACGTTGGGGCGCTCACGCAGGACGTAGTCACCGCAGCGGCCCAGAATGACGCAGGGGCCCTCGGCGGCCAGCTCCTTGATGACGTTGCTCTGCAAAATGTAGACCTGGTCGGCCAGGGGCATCGTGTTGCCCATCATGTACAGGCTGTAGATCAGGCTGCCGCTGCGCTGGTTCTCGCTGGCGGCAATGGCCTCCTCGGTCAGACCGCTCTTTTTGGCGGCAAGGGTGATCAGCTCCTTATTATATAAGGGAATACCCAGCTTGTCGGCAACGGCCTGTGCGATCTCGCTGCCGCCGGATGCGTACTCACGCGCCATAGTGATGACCATAGGTTCCTTCATACTGATACACCTCACAATATTTTATGTAGTATGCGCAAAAAGGCATACTATTCTGCTTATATTATAACCTGATTTTGTGGAAAACGCAAGAAAAAATTGCGGGAAAGGAGCAGTGCGGGAGGGGCTTTCGCGCCTTGCCGCCAGCGTTCGTCCCCACAAAAACTGCCCGCGGCAGAACACCGCGGGCAGGGAAAACAGAATGTCAAATTTTATTCGGTCACTTCGCCGGAGATCTCCTTGATCGCGGACACGGTTGCGGCGAGATTCTGCATGTCGCTGGGCACGATCAGCTTGGTGGCCTTGCCGTCAGCGACCTTCTCCATGGCCTCCATGCTGCGCAGGGCCAGATAGTTGTGGTTGGGGTTCGCCTCGTTGATCATGCGGATGGCATCGGCCTGTGCCTTCTGGACGGTCAGCAGGGCTTCGGCTTCGCCCTCGGCCTCGCGGATGCGCTGCTGCTTCACGGCCTCGGCACGCAGGATGGCGGACTCCTTTTCGCCCTCGGCGCGGGTGATGGCAGCCTGCTTTTCGCCCTCGGCCAGCAGGATGGAGGCGCGCTTCTCGCGGTCCGCCTTCATCTGTTTTTCCATGGCCTGGCGGATCTCCACCGGCGGCTCGATGTTTTTCAGCTCGACGCGGTTGACCTTGATGCCCCAGCGGTCCGTGGCCTCGTCAAGGCTGGCGGTGATCTTCGTGTTGATGAGGTCGCGGCTCGTCAGGGTCTCGTCGAGCGTCATCGAGCCGATGATGTCACGCAGCGTCGTGGCGGACAGGTTCTCGATGGCCTGGATCGGGCGGTTCACGCCGTAGGCGTACATCTTGGCGTCAAACACCTGAAAGAAAACGACGGTGTCGATCATCATCGTGACGTTGTCGCGGGTGATGACGGGCTGCGGCGGGAAGTCGGCGGCCTCCTCCTTCAGCGAGACCTTGCGGGAGATGCGCTCGACAAACGGCGTACGGATGTGCAGGCCCGCGCCCCAGGTATCCTTGTAGACGCCGAGCCACTCGGTGACATAGGCGTTGGACTGGGGCACAATAACGATGCAGCGCACCAAAACCACCAGAATAATGATGAGCAGGATGGCAAAGACTAACAGCATTTGGGGGTCCTCCTTTTTCTTTTGTGATTTAAACCGCAGCCGCGTCAGCGGTCACGGGAGCGACAATAAGGATCGCACCGTCCACGGCCACGACCTTGCAGCGGGTGCCCTGCGGGAGTGTGACCTCGGCGCGGGCCTGCCAGTCCAGGCCGTCCACGCGGACCCGGCCCGGAAGGCCGGGCTCAATGTCCACAAGCACAACGCCCTGCTTGCCGATGGTCAGCGGCGAGCCGTTCGTGACAGGGGCACGGTGCGCGCCGCGTCGGCTGATGAGCCGGGGCAGCATCAGGCCAAGCGTAATGGCCGATACAACGGCAAAAACAAGCATCTGCCAGCCAAAGCCGACATTAAAAAAGCTGACCAGCATGGCCGCGGCAGCGCCCACCGCAAACCAGACCGAGACAAGCGCCGTTGTGGCGGCCTCGACCATGATGAACGCCACGACGGCAACCAGCCATAAAATCGTATCAAACCACATGGAAATCTCCTTTCAGGGACAGAAAGCGGCTTTGTGACCACTGTAACATTATGACGGTATTCTGTCAAGATTGCCGAAGAAATTTTACAAAACTGCAGGAAAAGTGCAAGGGCAATACCGCATAATTCTAAGTGCCGATACGGCGAGCGAGGTGCGGCAGCTGCTAAGCCAAAAGCGCAGATAATACTGGATGTCTTATCGAGCATTTTGGCAACGCAGATGCCGTGCCGCACACCGAGCCGCAGCGAGGCGCTTCGGAGCGCAACCGCCGCTTGCGGCGGCTCTTGGCGCGGAGATCCGCCGGAGCGGTGCTTAAGCCGTCAGGCGGGAATTGTGCGGTGTTGCCCAAAGGATTGCAGCCCGCTTTCGGGCGGCTTTGCAGGGAGGGGTCTTGCCCCCCTACAGCACCGACGCGCCCTGCAGGCAGGCGCTGACGAGAATTTTCACGAAAAACATCGGTTTTACGTAAATTATTGTAATTTCCAATCGTACGGCTCTTTACCTTTTGAAAAAAAGTGGTATAACAGAAGCAAGTAAGATGAACAAAGTATGCGCTGTAAACAGTGTACCACAAAACAGGAGGCGCGACAATGAAAAATTGTTTTGACCGCACACCCCACACGATGAAGGACTGGCTGCTGCTGGCGGCGGGCGTCGCGGCGGTGTTTGCCGCGGCAGACTGGCTGCCGGGCGTGCTGCGCGGGGCCGGGGCGTTTCTCGGGCTGCTGGCACCGTTTGGCTGGGGGCTGCTGCTGGCCTATGTACTGGACATACCCACGCGCTTTTTTGCGCAAAAGCTCTTTGGAGGCAGGCGCGGCGGGGCGATGGCCGTCAGCTATGCGCTGTTTTTCGGTGCGCTGGCGCTGCTGGCGGCACTCGTCGTCCCGCAGCTCGTGCAGAGCGTGACGACCTTTGCCGGGCGGCTCGGCGCGTATGAGGAGACCATCCGCAGCCTGCTGGTCTGGGTGCAAAATACGTTCGGCATCGATACGGCCACGGCGGAACAGCTTGTGCAGATGGTGGGCACGGCACTGCAAAATTGGTTCGGGGGTTTGTCCCGCAGTGCGGCGCGTGCGGCGGCGGATTTCGTCTCCGGCGCGGCGGGGGCTGCGGGCAACGCCGTGGTGGCACTGGCCGCCAGCATCTACCTGCTCTCCGGCAAGGAGGCGCTGCTCCGCGCGGCCCGGGCGTGTCTGCACGCGGCGCTGCCGCCGCGTGCCGCGGGCAGTGTGCTGGAAATCTGCCGTCTTGCCAACAAAATTTTCAGCGGCTACATCGGCGGGCAGCTGGTGGACGCCCTGCTCGTGGGCGGGGAAACATTTGCGCTGATGTCGATCTTCGGGCTGGAATACGCGCCGCTGCTGGCCGTGCTGGTCGGCGTGACAAACATTGTCCCGGTGCTGGGGCCGTTCCTCGGCGCGGTGCCGGGGCTCATCATCCTGCTGCTGGAATTGCCCTGGAAGGCGGCAGAATTTGCCATCATTATTTTTGTGGTCCAGCAGGTGGACGGCAACTTTATTGCGCCGCGCATTCTGGGCGGGGCCACCGGCCTGCCGGGGCTGGGCGTGCTGTTGGCCATCGTGGTGGGCGGGGCGTGGTTCGGCATCCCGGGCATGGTGCTGGGCGTGCCGACGCTGGCCGTGCTGGCGGCGCTGCTCAAACAGGCTGTTGGGGCAGGGCTGACGGCCCGCGGCCTGGATGAAAACGGTGAGCCGCGCCGGAATTTACCAGGCGGGCTGCAAGAAAATTAACAAGTTATTCCTTGCAATACAGGCGTGCATAGCGTACAATACTCTTGTAAAATGATGTAAAAGGAGCGGAGCATTTGAAAGAGGAACATATCTGGACCAAAAAGCCGGAAACGATGCTGGACTGGTTCTGCGTGGTCGGGGCCTGTATTGCGCTGTATCTGGCTTTGAACAATCTGGGGTACTTTCTGGGGAAAATCGGTGTGTTTATCGGCATCGTGTCGCCGTTTGCGGGCGGCATAGTCATTGCCTATGTGCTTGACCCGATGGTCAAGTTCTTCTACACAAAGCTGTTTAAAGAGAAGAAAAAGACGCGCGGATTCGCGATCCTTCTGGCGTATCTGGTGGCAATTCTGCTGCTTGTGCTGCTGGCATGGCTGGTCATCCCGCAGATCGTGGACAGCATCGCCATGCTGTTTACGAACTTCCCAAGCTACATACAGAGCGTACAGGATATGCTGGGCATGGTTCAGGAGCGCTTCGGCGTTGACCTGTCGTCGGCCACAAAAGTGCTGGACGATTCCGAGGCGATGGTCAAGGAAATCTACAACATGGCCAGCGCCGCCATGCCGCAGATCGTGGCCAGCATCGGCAGCGTGGCATCGAACTTTGTGGCAATCTTCACCTCGATTGCGGCCAGCATCTATATGCTGGCGGACAAGGAGCATCTGCTCCATCAGCTGCGCACGCTGGCGCATGCCTTCCTGCCGGAAAAGGCTGCGGAAAACACGCTGCGCATCTGCCATTATGCCAACGTGAATTTCACGGGCTTCTTTGTGGGCAAGATCATTGACTCGGCCATCATCGGCGTTATCACGTTTGTGGCAATGGCGATCCTGCGGCTCGATTTTGCACTGCTCATCAGTGTGTTTATCGGTATCACGAATATTATCCCGGTATTTGGCCCCTTCATCGGCGCGATCCCCAGCATCTTCATTCTGCTGTTGGTTGACCCGATCCAGGCGGTCATCTTCGGCGTGCTGATTCTGGTCATCCAGCAGGTGGACGGCAACTTCATCGGCCCGAAGATCCTGGGCTCGTCCATCGGCATCTCTGCCTTGTGGATCCTGTTTTCCATCGTGGTCGGCGGCGACCTGTTCGGTCTTGTGGGCATGGTCGTCGGCGTGCCGCTCTTTGCGACCTTCTACGGCCTGGCGCGGGAATTTGTGCACTATATGCTGGACAAGCGCGGGCTGGACAGCGAGGGAAACCACGTTGGTGAAGTGGTGGAGGATGAGGAGAACGTGTTTGAGTGATGCAAGGGGGGAACGGGCGGTGTAATGCACGCCCGGCAAAGCCCCTCTGTCCTTTCTTTGTAAAGAAAGGACCAAAGAAATTTCAGCGTCTTACCCCAAAAGCAAAGCACCTGTTTACTGCTTTTTACCGCAGCAAACAGGTGCTTATTTTTTATGGCTTTGTCTGTGGCTGATTCTGTGCGCCCGGCAGCAGGGTCACCACATCCCGCAGCAGTACCAGCGGGCTTTCGCCCTTCTGCACGCGCAGGCTGAAATAGGGTCGGCCCAGTGCATTGTACAGCACCCGATGCGGGAACTTTTCCATGACCTCGCCCAGCTGCTTTGGCCCGACGATGTCACTATACAAAATCAGCTGGTCGCCGCGCTGGACGATCTCCGCAATGCCGACGCGGGCTGCGGTCACGCGCACGAGGGAGACGTCCACCAGCCCCTGCACGCTCTTGGGCGGGCTGCCGTAGCGGTCAATCAGCTCGTCGAGCACATCCTCGGCGTCGCTCGTCGTCTCGATGGCCGCAATGCGCTTGTATGCCTCGATGCGCCCGGCAGCGTCCGGGATATATTCCTCCGGCAGGAATGCGTCCACGGTGATGTCCACCAGGCAGTCGCTCTTGTCGGGGGCGGGGGCCTCGCCGCGGGCCGCGGCAATGGCCTGACCCAGCATCTTCACGTACAAATCGTAGCCGACGGCCTCCATGTGGCCGTGCTGGCTGTGGCCCAAAAGACTGCCCGCACCGCGGATCTGCAAGTCGCGCATTGCAATGCGGAAGCCCGACCCGAACGACGTGAACTCCCGGATGGCCGAAAGCCGCTTGGCCGCGATCTCGGTCAGCACCTTATCGCGTGTGAAGGTGAAATACGCATACGCCTTGCGGGAGCTGCGTCCCACGCGCCCGCGGATCTGGTACAGCTGGCTCAATCCCATGCGGTCCGCATTTTCAATAATCAGCGTGTTGCAGTTGCGCACGTCCACGCCGGTCTCAATTAAGGTGGTGCAGACAAGGATGTCGATCTCGTTGTCCAGCAATTGCTGCCACACCGACGAAATCTGTTCCTCGGTCATCTTGCCGTGGGCAATGCCGATACGCGCCCCGGGCACGAGCTTGCCCACCCGCGCGGCGCATTCCTCAATGTTGTCCACGCGGTTGTGCAGGTAGTATACCTGCCCGCCGCGGGCCAGCTCCTTGCGGATGGCCTCGGACACGATGCCCTCGTCGTACTCGAGCACATAGGTTTCAATCGGCTGGCGCTCAAACGGCGGCTGCTCAATTGTGCTCATATCGCGGATGCCCGACAGCGCCATGTTCAGCGTGCGGGGGATCGGCGTGGCCGACAGCGTCAGCATATCGACGCCGATGAAGCTCTCTTTGAGCTTTTCCTTGTGCTTGACGCCGAACCGCTGCTCCTCGTCGATGATGACAAGGCCCAGGTCCTTGAATTTCACATCGCCGGACAGCAGCCGGTGCGTGCCGACTACAATGTCCACGGTGCCGTCCTTCAGCCCGCGCAGCGTCTCCTTCTGCTCCTTGGCGGTGCGGTAGCGGGACAAAAGCCCGATGCGGATGGGGAAGGACTCCATGCGGGTCAGCGCGGTGTTGAAGTGCTGCCACGCCAGAATCGTCGTGGGGGCCAGGATCGCGCACTGCTTGCCGCCCATCACGCATTTGAACGCGGCGCGCAGTGCGACCTCGGTCTTGCCGACGCCGACGTCACCGCAGAGCAGCCGGTCCATCGGCCACGGCTCCTCCATATCGTGCTTGATGTCCGCCGCGCAGGTCAGCTGGTCGGGTGTTTCCTCATAGGCAAAGCGCTGTTCAAAATCACCCTGCCAGGTGTCGTCGGCGGGGAAGGCGTAGCCGTGCGCCTGCTTGCGGCGGGCGTACAGCTCGATCAGCTCCTTCGCCATCTGCTCCGTCGCAGCCTTGACCTTCTTGCGGGTCTTGGCCCAATCGCTGCCGCCCAGGCGGCTCAGCTTCACGTTGTCGCTGTCGCCCGGCGCAGTGTAGCGGGACAAAAGGTCCAGCTGGGTGACGGGCACGTACAGCACGTCCTTTTTGTCGTACTCGATGCGCAGATAGTCCTTTGTGACGCCCTGCACGGCCATCCGCTGGATGCCCGCGTACCGCCCGATGCCGTGGTTCTGGTGGACGACCAGATCGCCCACCGAGATTTCGCTCAGGCTGTTCAGCGCGTCTTTATTGCGCTTTTTCTTCTTCTGTGCGCCGCTCACGCCGAAGGCGCGGGCCGTAAACACGGCGTATTTCGCAAACGGCAGGCTGCACCCGGCGGAAAGCTGCCCCGGCAGGATCTGCACCAACCCGGCGCTCGGCTCCGCCGCCGCGTCCGTCGTGACGTTCAGCCCTTTGGTGCGCAGGTCGGCGGCCAGACCTGCCGCCGCACGGGGCGTGCCGGCCATGACCGTGACCGCCGTGCCGCCGCTGCAAAGCGGTTGGATGTCCTCCAGCAGCGCCGCGACCTCGCCGCCCCAGGCGGGCAGCGTGTGGGCGGGTGCGTTGACGATGGTTTTCAGCGGCACATCGGGCATGCTGCGGGCAAAGTTCTCGGCGCAGAGCGTGCGGTGTGCGGCGCACTGCGCCCAGAGCCAGCCGCTCTCGGCGTAGAGCTTATCCAGCCCTGCCGCCAGCACGCCGTCCTCCAGCAGGGCGGAAAGCTCCTCGCCCCGGCGGAACGCGGTGGCGCGCTCGGCCTCCCGCAGGGAGGCCGGCTCCTCCAGGATCAGCAGCGGATCGTCAAAGTAGTCTAAAATCGTCGCAGGCTCGGGATAGCGCAGCGTGAGATATTTGTCCATGTTGACGGGCATCGCGCCGCTGTCCAGCTGTGCCAGGTCCGCAGCGGTGCAGGTCTCTAAGGCGGTGCGCCGCCTGCCGCGGGCCTTTTTGATATAGGAGCGGATCTTCTCCGCCGCGTCGGCGGGCTGACCGAACAGTATCTCCCGCGCGGGGGAGACGTAGATTTTTTCAATCGGCTCGTCGCGGCGCTGGGTCGCCAGATCGAAGGTGTGCATCGTGTCGATCTCGTCGCCCCAAAACTCCATGCGGGCGGGCTGCTTCATGTCGGGCGCGTAGATGTCCGCAATGTCGCCGCGGATCGAAAACTGACCCGGGCCGTCCACCTGGTCGCGCCGCGTATAGCCTGCGCCGTACAAAAGCGCGGTCAGCTCGGCGCGGGGCAGTGTGTCGCCGGGGCGCAGGCTGCGGGTGTTCGCGCAGAAATCCGCCCGCGGCGTCGTGTATTGGGTCAGGCCCTCGTCGGGCACGCAGACGGCCTGCAGCCGCCCGCCGACGAGGTCGCCCAGCACGGCCAGACGGCGGTATTCATACTCGCGGCCCGTGCCCTCGATGGGGCGCAGCACATAGTCGCGGGCAGGGAACACTGCCGCCGCCACGCCCAGTGCGTTCAGGTCGCCCGCAAACCGGGTCGCCTCGGCCTCACCGGGCGTCACGATGCAGAGCGGCTTGTCGAGGGCCTTCGCCAGCGCGGCATAGACCATCGCCCGGCCCGACCCCGGTATGCCAAATAAGGCGCAAGCCCCCGGACCCCCGAGCGCCTGCGCCAGTCTTGCGTATTCGTCTGTTTTGGTGAAAAGTGCGTTGAACATAAAAGAACCCATTGTATAAAGCAAACGTAGGGCGGGGTGACCTCACCCCGCCGCGGCGGCCTGAGGTCAGGCCGCCCTACGTCTGACCGAAAATTGGCTTCTTGCTTATCAGCCGTTCAAGAACTCCGTCTTGAGCCAGCCGTAGGTGCCGTTGTAGTTCACAACGACCCAGCTGCCGTCCTCATTGGTGCCCAGTGCGGTCACGCCGGTGGAGGCAGGCACCTGACCGATCTTGTCATAGTCGGTGCCGGGGCCGCCGCGCATGTTCAGATTGTTGCCGTCGGTCACGGTGTAGGTCGGCTGCTCACCCTCATTATAATAGGTGGTGGGCTGCACGCTCAGGCCCTCGTACTCGGGCACGGGCGTGGGCTCCGGCGTCGGCTCGGGGGTGGCCTCGGGCTCGGCGGGCGCCTCCTCGGCAGGGGTGCTCTCTGCGGTAAAGTTGTCGGCGGTGGGATCGTCAACGCCCTCCACGGGGGCACTGCTGCTGATGGTATCGCCGGAGGCGGGCTGGCTGCCGCCGGTTTTGCCGTCAAGGGTGCCGCTCAGCAGCAGGACACTGAAAATGATGCAGGCAACGAGCGCTACAGCGCAGAGCACCAGACGGGTCATTGCTTTTTTACGGATTTCACTCATGATTCACGTCCCCTTAGTGGTTGAACTTGTTCTGGGCGTACTGCAGATTGTCGTCCATCAGCAGCTTGCAGGCTTCCTCAATGTCCGGGTAGCGGTCCGTCATGGCCTTGCGGTCTGCGGCAGGCAGCTTGCCCAGCACCCAGGCGGCCAGGTCGTACTGCGGGTTCGGTTTGGCACCGATGCCGATGCGGATACGGCTGAAATGGTCGGTGCCCAGGCTGGCAATGATGCTTTTCAGCCCGTTGTGCCCACCGGCAGAGCCGTGGGGCCGGATGCGCAGATGTCCCGGCTCCTGGGTGATGTCATCGCACAGCACAATGATGTGGTCTGCCGGGATCTTGTAAAAGTTGGCGGCGGGGGCAATGCTCTGTCCGCTCAGGTTCATGTAGGTCAGCGGCTTGAGCAGCACGACCTTGTGGCCGTTCACCTGTGCCGTGCCGTACAGGCCCTGCCATTTGGCTTTGGCAATGTCGCACTGCCACTGCGCGGCCAGATAGTCCAGCGCCTCAAAACCGGCGTTGTGGCGGGTGCCGTCATATTTCGGTTCGGGGTTGCCCAGTCCGGCAATCAGCCAGTCCGCCCCGGAGGTCATTTCGAACATAGATATATCCTTTGAAAAATCGTGAAGTACCGTAGGGGCCGGGCATGCCCGACCCGGCAGCGTAAGATAAGCGGCTGCTTATGGGAAGGCTGCGGGGCGTCGAGGACGCCGCCCCCTACAACGCTTTACTTCCCTTTCTTCTCCGCTTCCAGCTTCTGCTTCTTGGCGATATACTTCTCCAGCTTGCGCTCGCCCCAGCCGTCGATCTCGGCCTGCTTGGCGCGCTCGATGCCCAGCGCACCGGCGGGCACATCATGGCCGATGGTGGAGCCGGCAGCCGTGAACGCATGGTCGCCGATGGTGACGGGTGCGACCAGGTTCGTGTTGCAGCCGATGAACGCATAGTCGCCGATGGTCGTGTGGAACTTGCCCTCGCCGTCGTAGTTGCAGGTGACGGTGCCGCAGCCGAAGTTGCAGTACTTGCCCACCGTGGCATCACCGATGTAGGTCAGATGGCTGACCGTGTTGCCCTCGGCAAAGTCGGCGTTCTTCGTTTCGACATAAGCGCCCAGATGGCAGCCCTCGGCGGTTTTGGTGCCGACGCGCACATGGGTGAAGGGACCGATCTTGTTGTTGGGGCCGATGTGGCTCCCATAGCACTGGCTGGCATTGATCGTGGACCCGGCGTCAACGACGGTATCCTCCAGCAGGGTGTTGGGGCCGATGACGCAGTCCGGGCCGACGACCGTCTGGCCGCGCAGGATGCAGCCCGGCAGGATGGTCGCACCGGGGGCAATGACGACCTCCGGCTCAATGCAGACGTTATCACTGATAAAATTCACGCCGTTATCCAGATGGCGCTCAAACGTGGCGGCATAGCGCTGCTGTGCCAGCTCGAAATTTTCTCTTGCGGTAGACATATAGCGGTTCTTCCTTTATACACTCATTTCGTGCCCGCGGCGCACGGGGGCTGCCAACGGACCTTATACCTATGGCAATACCGCATAATTCTAAGTGCCGATACGCCGAAGCGGTGCTTACGCCGTAAGGCGGAAATTATGCGGTGCTGCCTTATATATTGTATAACATGCGGCGCATTTTAGCAAGCCGAAAAACGCCGTTCGCCGCAAAAATTTACCGCGGCACTCAAAAAGAAAAAAGTGACAGCTCAAAAATATTTCGAACTTCCCACCCATTATAAAATACACGATTTTTGTGCAAATTGCAATACCTGAACCAAAAAAGTTTGGCTACTTTTCAGCGAAACTATTGAGCATTTTTTTAACAATCTACTGGAAATCTGTCTTTTGGTCTGTTATAATGGACTATGCAAACATGATTTATGTGATGCAAACACGTCACCAATTTGGGAGGTAACTATGAGCAAGAAATTCTTGTATCTGTTCAAAGAGGGCCATGACGCCTTCGGCGGCGACCAGACCACCATGAAGAACACTCTGGGTGGTAAGGGTGCCGGCCTGGCCGAGATGACCCACGCCGGCATGCCGGTTCCGCAGGGCTTCACCATCACCACCGAGGCCTGCACCCAGTACTATGCTGACAACCGTGAGATCAACGATGAGATCAAGGCAGACATCTTCAAATACATGGGCATCCTCGAGGAGCAGACCGGTAAGACCTTCGGCTCCATCGAGAACCCCCTGCTGGTTTCCGTCCGTTCCGGCGCACGTCAGTCCATGCCCGGCATGATGGACACCATCCTGAACCTCGGCCTGAACGATCAGGCTGTTGAGGGTCTGGCCAAAAAGACCAACAACCCCCGTTTTGCCTACGACTGCTACCGCCGCTTCATCCAGATGTACTCTGACGTCGTCATGGAGCTGGGCAAGAGCTTCTTCGAGGAGCGCATCGACGCTATGAAGGAGCGCAAGGGCGTCAAGCAGGACGTTGAGCTGGACGCCAACGACCTGAAGGAGCTCGTCAAGGAGTTCAAGCAGATCTACCTTGAGAAGCAGGGCGAGGAGTTCCCGCAGGATCCCAAGGAGCAGCTGATCGGTGCCGTCAAGGCCGTTTTCCGTTCCTGGGATAACCCCCGCGCCAACGTGTATCGTAAGATGAACGAGATCCCCTACGAGTGGGGCACTGCCGTCAACGTGCAGCAGATGGCCTTCGGTAACTCCGGTATGCGTTCCGGCACCGGCGTTGCCTTCACCCGTAACCCCGCCACCGGCGAGAAGAAGCTGATGGGCGAGTACCTGATCAACGCTCAGGGCGAGGACGTCGTCGCCGGTATCCGTACTCCTTCTCCCATCAGCAAGCTGCATGAGGAGATGCCCGAGGTCTACGATCAGTTCGTTGAGATCGCTACCCGCCTCGAGAACTACTACAAGGATATGCAGGACATGGAGTTCACCATCGAGGATGGCAAGCTCTTCATGCTGCAGACCCGTAACGGCAAGCGCACCGCCCAGGCTGCTCTGCAGATCGCCTGCGACCTGGTCGACGAGGGCGTTATCGACGAAAAGACCGCTGTTCTGCGCGTCGAGCCCAAGCAGCTGGACACCCTGCTGCACCCGCAGTTTGATGCTGCCGCTCTGAAGGCCGCCGAGGCAATCGGCAAGGGCCTGGCCGCTTCTCCGGGATCTGCCTGCGGCCGCGTCGTATTCTCTGCTGAGGAGGCCGAGGAGAAGGTCAAGGACGATGCCTGGAAGAAGGTCGTTCTGGTCCGTCTCGAGACCTCTCCCGAGGACATCGTCGGCATGCAGGTCTCTCAGGGCATCCTGACCGTCCGCGGCGGTATGACCAGCCACGCTGCTGTTGTCGCCCGCGGCATGGGCACCTGCTGCGTCTCCGGCTGCGGCAACGATAACAACGTCGCCATCGACTATGACGCCAAGGTCATCACCATCAACGGCCACACCTTCCACGAGGGTGACTGGATGAGCATCGACGGCTCCACCGGCAACATCTACGAGGGCCAGATCGCTACCGTCGCTTCCACCGAGAACGCCAACTTCAAGCGCTTCATGGGCTGGGCTGACGCAAACCGCCAGATGAAGGTCATGACCAACGCCGACAACCCGCGTGACGCGCAGAACGCCGTTGACATGGGTGCTGAGGGCATCGGTCTGTGCCGTACCGAGCACATGTTCTTCGCCGAGGACCGCATCAAGGCTGTCCGTGAGATGATCTGCGCCCGTACCGTTGAGGAGCGCAAGGCTGCCCTGGCTAAGGTCGAGCCGTTCCAGGAGGCCGACTTCACTGCCATGTACCGCATCATGGGCGACCGTCCGATGACCATCCGTTATCTGGATCCGCCGCTGCATGAGTTCCTGCCCACCAAGGCCGAGGACATCGAGGCTCTGGCTAAGGACATGGGTATGTCCACCGAGGAGCTGAACAACGTTGTTGTCAGCCTGCACGAGTTCAACCCCATGATGGGTCACCGTGGCTGCCGTCTGGCTGTTACCTATCCCGAGATCGCCGAGATGCAGACCAACGCTGTCATCAAGGCTGCCCTCAAGGTTTCTGCCGAAACCGGCAAGATGATCACCCCCCACATCATGATTCCTCTGGTTGGCGAGGTCAAGGAGCTGAAGTTTGTCAAGGACGTTGTCGTCAAGACTGCCGATGCCCTGATCGCCGCTGCCGGTGTTGACATGAAGTACGAGGTCGGCACCATGATCGAGATCCCGCGTGCCGCTCTGACCGCCGGCGAGATCGCCAAGGAAGCTGACTTCTTCAGCTTCGGCACCAACGACCTGACCCAGATGACCTTCGGCTTCAGCCGTGACGACGCTGCCAAGTTCCTGACTGCCTACTACGACACCAAGATCTACGAGAGCGATCCGTTCCAGCATCTGGATCAGATCGGCGTTGGCAAGCTGGTCAAGATGGCTGCCCACGATGGCCGCGCGACCAACCCGAACCTGGGTCTGGGCATCTGCGGCGAGCACGGCGGCGATCCCAGCAGTGTCGAGTTCTGCCACAACGTTGGCCTGGACTACGTCAGCTGCTCTCCCTACCGTGTTCCCATCGCCCGCCTGGCCGCCGCACAGGCAGCCATCAAGTCGCCTCGCGGCTGATTTGCCAGCGAGTATAACCATTAAGTTGAATTACGAACAGGCTCGCGCCTGTCGAAATTCGCGTGGTTACGTACTTTGGCCGGGAAATTGGAAAGACCTGACAGTTAAGGTTCTTCTATAAATCCTATCAAGTCCCGAATTGCTTGTATCTGCAATTCGGGACTTTTTGTTTTATTTTGCCCCACTTTGTACATTTTCCTGAAAATGTACACGGTTTGATGGGGTAGACAAAAAAGCGCACACCCCTCGGTGTGCGCTCGGATTTCACGTCTGCGTCGATTCCCGCAGGCTTACCTGGTAACCCAACTCCATGCGGGTTTCAACAGGCTGCCCCTGCAAGGCGCACAGCAGCTGCTGCGTTGCTTTTAAGCCAAGGATATCCGCATTAAACTGCACGGCGGAGATGGGCGGCACGGTATTGACCAGATTCTCATTATCATACAGCGACGCCAGCCGGATATCCTGCGGCACGCGCAGGTTCAGCTGCTTGAGCATATTCAGCGTCAGCTGTGCCAGCCGTTCGTCCATGCACAGGATGCAATCCGCCCCGCGCTCTACAGCCTGCTGCACAGCCTCCATGCGCAAATCGTCGCTTTCCAGCTCCAAAAACAGCAGGCTTTCGTCAATTTTTTGCCCCATCTTGACATAAGCCTGGCGGAAACCCTCCAATCGGGATTGGTTGACGGTGTACAGCATACTGCCGCCCAGCAGCGCGATATGCTTCATGCCCTTCATCAGCAGCAGACTGGTCATCTCACGGCAGCCGCCCACCTGGTCATGGTCAACGGAAAGTACCTGATCGTCCTCCGGCTGACCGATGGCGACAAACGGCACCTTGCGCGCCTTCAGCAGCGGGATCAAGGGGTCACGCTCCAGTGTGCGGGTCAAGATCAGACCATCGATTTTGCGGTTATCCAGCAGTCGCTCCACAGGACGGGTTTCGTTTTCGTCCACCAGCGTCAGCAGGACATCGTAGTCGGAATCCCCGGCAACCTGATAGACAGAGCGCATCACCTTGCGCAAAAAGGGCAGCTCAAAGTCGGAAAATTGCGTGGAAATCACCAGCGAAATATTGTAGGAGCAGCGCTTCACCAGCCCGCGCGCCATCATACTGGGGGTATAGTTATGCGCTTTTACATAGTCCAGCACGCGTTGGCGGGTTGCTGCGCTGATGCGCCCGTTGCCGGATATGGCACGGGACACGGTTGTCTTGGATACGCCAAGCGCCTGCGCGATTTGCGTGATATCGATTGGCTTGTCGTTCTTCGGCAAAGGTGGCATGGTTTCTCATCTCCGATATGTATTTACTTTTATCATAATCGTTTTTTGCCGAATCGTCAATTATTTCTTGCGTAAAGCTTCCCCTTGCACAGCCCTCACACCGTTCGTCTGCACAGTTTTTTGCGTAATTTACGGCACAGGGTCTGTATCTCCTGCGCGGTTTCGGCGGTGCATGGATCGGGCGCAAACTGTGCCGCCTGTACGGCATCCAGCAGGTGCTGCACGGTTTCACGGTCCGTCTGCGGGCAATGTGTTTGCAGAAATTCCGCAAATGCCGCTTCGTCAGAGGACACCTCCGCCGCCAGCCCGCAGCGCCGCATCTTGCGATGGAGCGCACAAAATTCTGCCTGTACGGTCTGCAAAGGTGTGCGCCTTGCACGGCGCAGAAGTGCCAAGGCCAAGACGAGCAGCAGCAAAACCGTAGGCAGCACCCACAAAAGCGGGACGCTTTGCGGCGTTTCGGCAGGGGAGTCGGCCTCCTGCCGCGCGAGCAGGGGTGTATCACTGTCTGCGGCATTTTGCCCTGCCTGTGCGGCATCGGCGGCAAGCTCGCCCTTGGTCAGTTCGGCTGTCATACCGGGGGTGACCTCCAGCGGCGTCCAGCCCTGCCCGGAAAGGTAAATCTCTGCCCAGGCGTGGGCGTTATCGTCCTGCAAAACGGCACGGCAGCTGCCGTCGCCCGCAGCGGTAAACAGACTTTGCGGTGCGGCGTAGCCTACCACATATCGGGCGGGCAGCCCCACCATGCGGCACAGCAGCACCGCTGCCGAGGCAAACTGTGTGCTGCTGCCCGCGTGGCTCTCGCGCAGGAAATACAGCAGCGGGTCTGTGTCGTCGGGTGTCTCGGCGTCCGCGCTGTAACGGCAGTGCTCGTTCAGCCAGCTGCGCACCAGTGCGCGTCGGCCATCGATGTCATCATCCCTGAGTTTGCGCTCCTTCACCAGCGCAGCCAGTTCCTTGTCTATGGCATCGTACCCGGCACCGTCGGGCACATCCAGGCAGCGCGCACGAACATACGCGGCGTAGGCGTTTTCCAGACGGTCCAGCACCCCCGCGTCATCATCGTCACGGGCCGCCAGCAGCTCCTCTGCCTGTTTGCGCGGAAAATAGTAGAACATATCGTCCTGCACGGTCTGCCCCGCTATGGCTCCGTCGCCGTCCGGCGTGTAGTAGTCGTTAAAATATGCGTTGTACGGCGCAAACGTGTAGGCATCGTTTGCATGCAGACGCTGTACGGTCATTTGCTGCGGCTGTGCGCCGCTGTATGCCGCGCGCAAAAACGGCAGGTTCGCAATGGCAAGCCGCCCGTCGCCGTCGGTTTTCCAGTTTGCTGCGGCACTGTCGAAGGCAGCGGCATTCCCTGCCTGCCAGCTTGTGCCGTCATAGTCCACGCCGATAAACCCGCGCAGGTAGACGGTCTCCTCCGGCTTGGCGTCGGTCGTGACCATTATATCCTCCAGCCCCGTCAGCGCCAGGCCGTCGCCCCGTGTCAGGCTGCCGTCCTCCACGCCGCCCGCAGCAGCGCTGACATGGAAATTCAGTGCCCCGCCGCTGATTTTCGGCAGCCACTCGATCACCGCGCTCAGCCCGGCCGCGCAGACTTTGTCGGTCACAGGCTGCAGCGCGTTCAAGGGCAGCATCAGCACGGGGCGCAGTGCCAGGGCAGGCAAAAACAGCACCGCGCAAATGGCAGCCATGCCGACACCGGCCAGCCTTTGGTTTGTGCGGTGGGTCTGCAGGTTGGCGGCATAGACAGCGGAATCCTTGCCGCGCCACAGCCGTTTGCGCACCAGCGACCGCGCCGCCGCACAGCTTCCCAACCAGCCCGGCAAAAGCAGCAGCCAGCCCAAAACGGCACGGCCCGTCCCCGCCAACAGCGTGAACACCACGATCGGCAGAAGCACCGCCCCCAGCAACAGCGCGTCGGTGTGGCGGGCTGTCAGCGCGGCCAAAAACATTGTAAACGGCACTGCCGTCAGCAGCGCAAACAGGCCCATCTGCGCCGAAACCGGCGAGGCGGACACTACAAAATTTGCGTTGAAGCGTGTATTCAAGCACAGCCTGACGGCATCCGCGCACTGTGCCGCACCGGCCAAAAACGGCTGCTGTACGGCAAACAGCAGCACCAGATACCCCACGGCCAGCGCCAGCGCCGCGCCGTAACGGCCCGCCTTGGAAAGCGGGACGCGGTGCAGTGCCGGCCACGCCGCACACAGTGCCGCCACGCCAAGCCACACCCAAATCGGCAATGCCAGTGCAAACGCACCGTTCAGCGCCGTCAGTAAGCCCAAGGCCAGCAGCTCCGAAATCAGCAGATCCGCCGCCGCTTCCGCCATGGGGTGGGCAGCGGCCTTGGTGCGGGGCAGCAGCACACGGTCCACAAATACCAGCCCCGTAGCGGGGTCGGTGTCCTTGCGGCGGGTCAATCTGCGCAGCCGCTTTACGGCGGCCTGCCCAAAGTGCAGCAACTGCTGCTGCGCGTCGGCCCCCTCTGCCAAAACGCTGCCCGCAGGGTCAGCGCGGTAGGCTGCGCCCAACGGCTCGCGAACGGTCAACTCGCCCACGCGGGCGGTCAGTTTCCAGTGGATCAGCTTCGGTGAATCGCCTGCACGGTAGGGGCGCAGATCATAAACGCCGTCGGTCAAATCGCAGCCCGCCGCAGTCACTTTTTCGGCGCAGTTCTGCGGTTTTGTGCCTGCGCCGTCGTCCTCGCCCTCGGCGGGGGGCAGCACACACAGTTCTCTGCTTTGGGGCGGCACGGCGCAGTGCGCGGCAAACAGCCCCAACGGGTCGCGCACGGTGGCTTCCCGCACACGGAACCGCCACAGACCGCTTTTTGCTGCGCGCAGGGTCACGCGCAAATCGGCACACTGATGCGGGGCCAGCATCGCGCCGCAGGGCAGTTCAATGGCCGTTCCGCTTTCGGCGTCCACAGCCTGCAAAACGACACGCAGCTCCGGCATGGGCCGCCGCCCGTTGTTGTGCAGTTTCACCAGTACGGCAAAATCCTCGTCGGGGTGCACGGGGCGGGCAGGCAGCTGCAGCGTTACCGTCACATCCCTGCGCAGTGTGCGGACATACCACGCCAAAAAGCCGACCAGCAGCACCGCCAGTGCCGCCAAAAAGACCGCAAACGACGTGCGGCTGACCGCTGCCGCGGCAAACAGCACGGCCAGCAGCAGCGCGCAGCCCACCTTACCTGCCATGGAACGGTTTCTCCGGGCGGGGGCGCGGCACGGTGTGCAGAACATCGTCAAGGATATTCTGCACGGTATCGCCGCCGGTGCGGGCCTGTTCGGTCAGGCGCAGACGGTGGCGGGCCGCATCGGCAAAAATCGCGGTAATATCCTGCGGGGCCACATAATTGCGCCCGCCCAGAAAAGCCGCCGCGCGCGCCATACCGGCCACTGCCAGCGACGCACGGGGCGAAAGCCCCAGCGTCAGGCGGCTGTCCTGCCGCGTCGCGCGGGAGAGTTCCACGATATACCGTCTGATTTCATCGCTCATATATACTTCGTCTACCTGCTGCTGCATAGCCAGCAGGTCGTTTTTGTCCATCACCGGCTGCACACGGTCCAGCAGGGCGCGGCGCGGCTGGCGGGACAAAATCTCCATTTCCGCCTCCGCATCGGGGTAGCCCATGACCACGCAGACCATAAAGCGGTCCAGCTGGGATTCCGGCAGCATCTGCGTACCCACCGAGCCGACGGGGTTTTCCGTTGCAAAAACGGTAAACGGCTGCGGCAGAACGCGCGTCACGCCGTCCACCGTGACGGCGCTTTCCTCCATGACTTCCAGCAAGGCGGACTGGGTGCGGGCGCTGGTACGGTTGATTTCATCGGCCAAAAACAGGTTGCACATCACCGCGCCGGGGTGGTACACAAATTTGCCGGTTTCCTTTTGGTACAGCGAGAACCCCACAATGTCGGACGGCAGAACGTCAGGGGTAAACTGCACGCGGTTTTGGGTCAGGTCCATAGCGCGGGCAAACGCCTGTGCCAGCGTAGTTTTGCCCACGCCGGGGATATCCTCAATCAGCACATGGCCGCGGGCCAGTATCGCCATCATGATTTTCAGCACGACTTCCGGCTTGCCCAGCACCGCCTTGCTTACCTCGGCTGTAACGGCCAGCGCCTTTTCGTTGATATTCTGCATGGGTCAATCCTTTCTATGCCTGCGCCAAATCAGCATACAGCCAATCACGGCGGCAATCAGCAGGCATCCCGCCCACAGGGCGTTGTTTTCCAGCCAAATCACCCAGTTGGAGTACGCGCCGCCCGCGTTTTCGCCGCCGCCCTCGTGGGGCAGGGGAGTGATACTTTCGGGGGTGACTTCCTCCAGCGCGGAGGTACCGTCGGCCTCCACCGTCACTTGGCGCGGTGCGGCGTCCCAGGTTTCGTCACACTCGGCCAGGTCTGCCGCATGGGTGGCGGCCTCTGCGTCGGGGTCGCGCTCGGCTATCACCAGGTAGCGCTGGGTGTTTTGGGTGTAGGGGTGGCAGGTCGTCAGGGTAAGCAGGTCGCGGCCGGGCTGTATCAGCACGGCGCTTATGTCGTCCGGCTGTATAATTTTCAGCTCGCACACACGGTAAACCAGCGTGTCCCACGGCGTTGTCAGGGTAATTTTGTCGCCGATTTGTATCTGCTGCACGTTGCGCAGCATTTCCGCGCCGTAATAGCCGCGGTGGGCGGCAATGACGGTGTTGGTGTTTTCGCCGCCCAGCGGCATGGAGGTCTGCCCCAGCAGCGCGCCGCCGCGGGCCATGTTGGCCGCGTTGGCCCCCAGATAAACAGGCAGTTCCAAGTCCAGACGCGGTATCCACAGCGCGGCGATAACGTCGTCGGGCAAGCCGCAGCCCGTCAGGTCAAAGGCGGGGGTCTCGTAGGCAAAGGGGTCTTTCAGGCCGCTTTGGCCTTGGGCAAAAAGCTGTTGGTTGTAGGCCAGAAACGCGTCGTACAGTTCGGGGTAGGCGCGCGCGGGTTCGGCGGCGGAGGTTTCGGGCGCGGCGGGGGCGGCAGCTTCGGCGGCCTGCACAAATTTTTGCACGGTTTTTGTGCTTTTCTGCTCCGTCAGATATCGGCTGACCGTGGGCTGCAGCATCAGCCCAACGCCCAGCAAAATTGCCAGCCATGCAAAAATTTGCAGAAACAGGCGTTTCATCAGTCTTCCTCCTCGCGCTTTTTGCAGCGGTGCAACAGCAGCAGCAACAGCAGCGCCTCGCCGCCGATAACCACACTGCCCGTCACGCTGATCCACGGCCAGGCGTCCACAATGCGCTTTACCACGTTGCCGGTATTCAGCTGTTGGTACTGCACGGTCTGCGGCGTGTCGGGCTGCTCATCCTCTCCAGTATACGGCACACGGGCGCCGCGCACAAGCATACGGTGGGTATTGATGGCATAGGGTGTGCAGGTGACCAGCGTGCAGTAGTCCCTGCCGGGGATAATTTCCAAATCCTCGGTGTTTTCCGGCTCCACGACCTTGACCTGGTCTACCTGATACGCCAGCACCTCGTCCATGATGTGGAGGTAAAAACGGTCGCCCTCGCCCAGCTTGTCCAGGTCGGTAAACAGTACCGCCTCGGCCAGACCGCGATGCCCCGTCAGCACACTGTGGGTGCCCGCGCCGCCCAGCGGATAGCTGGAGCCTTCCAGATGTCCGACGCCCTTTACCAGCACATCGTCGCTTGTGCCCTCATAAATGGGCAGGTTTACGTCAATTTTGGGTATGGTAATGTAGCCAAGGCTCTCGCCCACGTCCAGCATGTCCACATAGCTTGTGCCGATGTCGTCCGCTTCGCCCGCCGCGTCGCGGTCAAGGGCATTGTTCAGCTGTTGGTTGTAGCGGCGCGCAGCCTCCTTGGCGGCGTCGATTTTCTCGGCGTCCATCGACTGCACGTTGTCGTTGTAGCTTTCAATGACCGAGCTTGCGTGGCGCTGTGCCACCGCGTTGCTGACAACGGGGTACATGGCCACGCCGATGCCGGAGACGATCATCAGCGCAGCAAAGCCAAGTTTTAATTTGACGGTGGTTTCCATTGCAAAGAGCCTTTCTGTAAAGGGTTGACGCACTGCCACAACCGCCCATAGGGGAAGAACCGTTTCCGGCCCTTCCCCTATGGATTACCCGTTTATTTTGCTGTGGGTGTTTGGATGGTGTGCATTACGCACGGTTGGATTTCTTTTTCAGGCTGAACAGAACGCCGACGCCCGCCAGAACCAGCAGCACACCGATACCGCTGAACAGCAGCGTACCGAAACCGCCGGTGACAGGCAGCGTAAAGCCTTTGCGGTTGATGACTTTGGCAACAGCAAGTTCCGTTTTTGTGGTATCGCCATTGTTGCTGGTATGGGTGAACGTGGTTTTCGTAACCGTGCCATGCTTAACCAGATTGCCACTGGCGTCATATACGTTGGTCTTTTGCCAAGTAGTTGTGGCGGTAACATCCAGCTTAACCTCAACAGGCTTTGTCAGTAGGTTATAGCCATCAACCGTCTTGGTTTCGACAAGATAGTAATCACCATTGGCAAGACCGTGGGTGTAGTTGGTGGCGTTGGTAGAGTCAGACGTATCAATGATGCCGCTTGCGTTAGTTGTCAAGCCAGACTTTACAAGAATCCAGCTTTTAGTGCTGTCAAGACCTGCTTTTTTGACGGTTTCAGCATCTACAATAGACGTTTCTCCCGTCTTGGCTTCACGGTACAGGTCAAACACAACGCCGAGCAGTGGAGTATTTCCGTCTTCCGCAGTTTTTACCACCTTGATGCCAAAGCTGTACATAACAGCGCTGTCCTCAATGGTGTTCGTGGTAGTTCCGGGAGTATTGTCGCTATTGATTTTATTGGTGTATGTAAGTTTTGCGTTATTCGAGTTGCCGTTGCCGCCGACTACAGCGGTATCCTCTACAACAGCGTTGTAGGTAATGGTCACCGTGTGTCCGGCACAAGCCTTTACCGTGTTAGAAGTGAGAATGAAATCAATCTTGAATCCATCTGTGCCCTCGGCTGCAACCGTATAATCCGTGCCACTCGTCAAGGCTGTTGTGCCGTCTTTAATTTTGATGCTGCCTACATTATCCTTCAAACCCGTCGGCGTGTCGGTGACGGTAAAGGTGGAAAGTTTATCAATGTTCTGCGGGACTTCAATCGTGATTTTGTAAGGAACGGTATCGCCGACACCGTACGGGGCATCCTGCGCCCAACTGTCGCCTTTTTTGACTTCCTTCTTCATATCGGGGCGGTGGTTGGCAACTTGAATGGTTGCAATAGGAGTGGCTATATTTTCGCCTACCTTAATTTGACCATCCTTCTGCACGGTAAAGTTGTGGTATTCCGCATCCAAGATATAGCCCTTGTTAGCAGAATCACCGCTGTATGCATCCTCAAAAATGCGGTAGTTGCCTTGCGAAAGCCCTGCAATTGTAATTTTACCGTTTATGTCCGTTGTCAAATTGTAGGTGCTGCCATTGCTATCGTTTGCAGTAATATCTGTCCAATCTGCGCCATTCTGTTTCTGTAGCTTGAACTGAACACCCTCCAACGCAACTCCGGTGCCACCGCCGGTATAGCCCTTTTTCTCAATCGTGACTTGACCGTAGGTGGTGCTGTTTTTCGGGTAAACGTGGACATCATAAATCCAGTCCGTCAGCTTGTTCGTGGTGGTTGTATCAGCAATGCGCGTCATAGGTACAGAAACCAAGAACGGGGCAGCAGGGGACGTAACCTTATCGGGGGCACTCGTTTCAACAACCAGATACAGACCGAGGGCAAGACCGTCTTTTTTGGCTACACCAATATCGGTTCCAGAAGTTGCGGTTGTAACCGTGTCTATCTTGCTGCCATTAACTGTGATTGCGCCAGTTGTTGAATTCGTTGAATAATAGTTACTTGCATCTATATTGGAAAAGTCTTGACCAGTCGCAGCCGCTTGACCGCCATAATAGGCTTTCAGCCATTCCTCATTCTGCACCTTGTAAATCTCAAAAGTTACCCCGCCCAGCGGCTTTGCGCCTGAGGGCGCGGCTTCGCCCTCGGCACCGGTACCCTGTTGGGACGTTGCTCCCGATGAAGGGTTATACTCAAACTTATGAATCGTAATGCTGCCTTTTTGGGTTGTATCCCAAACAGGCATACCGTCTGCCAGCGGCGTCCCCGCCGTCGTGCCGCCTTCCGTCGCCATGGCGGGCATGGCGCAAAGGCTCAGGGCCAGGGCGGTGCTGAGGACTGCGGCAAATAAACGTTTCAGTTTCATTTTGATGCATACCTCTTTTTTCTGTGTTGGTTTGTGTAGAGGGCTTTTTTAGGGGGTTCAGGAATGTTTGCCCCCTTTCTTATTGTATCGGAACACCAGCACCAGCAGCACAGCCACCAGTGCGGGCAAACCTATCAGCAGCCACAGGCTGGGTGCGTCCGAGCCCGTGTGCGGCAGGGTAAAGCCCTTGCGGTTGTAAACAGTCAGGGCAATGTTGTACACGCCGTCGGCACCTGCGGTTGTCTCGACAAACGTCTCGTCGCCGCGTAGGCATCGCCCGTCCGCTGTCAGCGTAAATTCGATGGGCTCGGCCAGCAGGGTGTAGCCCTCGGCGGTCTTGGTCTCGGTCAGGCGGTAGCTGCCGGGGGTCAGGGACGCAAAGCTGCATTTGCCTTGGTTCGTGCTATCGCTGCCCGTCACGCCGTTATAGGTTGTTTCAGCCGCGCCGCTATCGTTCAGCTTTTCCAGCTTGAACTCCACGCCACCCAGCTTTATGCTATTATCCTGTGCATCCTGCTTTGTGATGACCAAGTTATATTTGGCATCTTGCAGTTGGTTGGTCAGGGTCAGCGTTTTGTTGGTCGAATCGCCTGTGACGCGGGTGGTATTGAGAACCTTGTACTTCTTGCCGTTGATCTCAATCACATCATCGGCCGCGCCGCCGTAAAATTGCCCAGTTTTCGTCGCGCTTTCCAGCACGCGGTAGGTGTAAGGTGTGCGGTCTTGCCCCGTCTTGCTCGCATCGTACTTGTCCAACCCGGTAAACTGTTTGGTCCAGCCTTCGTAACCGTCGGGTTTTTTCAGCTCTACGCTTTCATACCCCGAAACCTTCTGCCAGCTGTTTGCAACGTTCGGCGTTTCGGTACGCTGCAGTTGCAGGTAAATGGCGTTGGGCAGGTCGGCTTGCGGAATGTCCGCCGTACCGTCCTGCGTTTTCCACTCTTTTTTGACCGTTATGTCAATCAGTTCGCGGGCGGTATTTTCAAACGTTGCCGTTGCAGCTTTCGCATCGTCAATGGCGCCGTACACCTTTACGCCGTCCGCGGCAACAGCGCAGTCTTTGCCGCCCTCGATAGACACCGATTTCAGGCTTGTGCCCGTCTGTTGATTTTCCGACACAACAAAGCGTGTGCCGACAGGGATTTTGTCGATCACGATCTCGCCGTAGTACTCGTCACCGTGTTTTTCCACCGTGCAGGTGTACTCTTTCGGCGCGATTGTGTCGCCGAGGCTTTGGCCGCCGACATCGCCGAATCGGACGGTAAAGGTAAACGTCTTGCCTTCCAGTGTCTCGTCCTCGGCGGGAACCTTGCGTATAATCAGCTTGCCTGTCTTGACCTTGTTGTTGAAAACCACTTTCAGCTTGGTCAGCTCGTTATCATCGGCCGAATTGCTGTAAGAGCGAAAAACCAGTGCAGTGCTCGGCTTTTTGGCCTCTGTGTACTCGTTCTTGGTGTTGTGTCCGTCAAGGGTTGCATCAACCGCCTTTTCCGTTCGGCCATCGTTCGGGGCAGTGCCGCTGATGTTTTGCAACGTGCTAACACTGCCCGTCGTAACAACGTCAGCCTTGCCGCTTACATTTGTAACAGGTACGTCGTTTTCGTATACCGTCCAAGTTGTATCGTACAATTCGGTGTCGATCTGCTCTTGCAGGGCTATGTAGCTGCCGCGGCGGAACTGGTCATTAAAGGTAACGGTCTCCCCGTCCTGCAGCAGGAACCGTCCGTTTTCATCCACAACGTCGCCGTTGCCAAGGTTGGAGGAAAACACCGCATAGGCCGCGTTTTCCAACTTACCGCTTTCGGCAGAGCCATAGTCGGGGACGTCGTACTGCGCGGTGGTAAAGCCTGTTTGTTTCGGCAGGGTCGGCGCACTGCTGAATGTAAAGTTGCGCAGGTAAATGCTGCGCGCATAGTTATCGCCCACCGTTATGCTTTTTAGCTGCGTTTTGTCGAAACCCTCGACTTGTTTCAGGGAGTTCAACATCAGCCGTACGGTGTACCACGTTCCCGGGTGCAGCGCGGTCGCCGCGCCGTAGACATCGCTGCTTTGCAGTCCCTTGGTGCCAAGGCAGCCCATTTGCTTGCCGCTTGTGTCCCAAAGTTCCACATACAGGTTGCTCAGGGCGCAGGTATCGGTCGGGTTGCCCTGCACATAGACATCAAAGGTCAGGTAGCTGTACGGACTTATATTTATGGCGCTGTCCCATGTCAGTGTGCCGCGGCGCTGGTCGCGGTATAGGCTGGGTGGGTCACTTTTATCCGATGACCACAGCACGGCGCTGCCTGTGCCTACACCCTCCGGCAGGGACGACGCATAGCTTAATAGTCCCGTGGCTGAACTGTATGCAGTGTCCGGGAGTTTCTCGGTCTGGATTGCCGGTTCATCAGTTGCTTTTGCTTCGTAGTGGGTGGCCAGATTTTGGATGTTGAAGGTGAAAATTTTCTGGTTTTTGAAACTTTCTTGGAACAGCGGGTTCACATCCGAAACATCGACCTGCTTTTCGACCTGCAATTCGTTATGGTCGGGGAAGTTGAACGCCACCGCCATGTTGGACTCCCACATGCCGCGCTCCATATAGAACATGGTCAGGGTGTGGGTGGATTGTTTTTTAAGGGTTTTGGTGGTGCTCTTCTTATTGAACGTGATCGGTTGGCCGTTGTAGTTGACGGTTTTGGTTGTTTCGCCGGACCCATAACCCTTGTAGACCATGGTATCATTTGAGTCGGTGTTCTTGTTGGAGCTGACGTAAGGGGTTACGGTGCTGTCCGCGCCAAATTCCAGCAGACCGGACGCTTTACCGTGCGCGCCGCCGACATCCAGCATCAACTCGCCGTCAATGTAGACCCACACGTCATCGTCGCCGGAGAAGAAGAACTTGATAGGAACTTCAATGTTCCTGCCGCTGGTGTCTTTTCCTACAACAACCTTGCCGTCCTCTGTAAGCGTAAAGTCAAATTGCAGCTTGGCGCCAAAGCCGTAGTTGTATTGGGATGCCCCGACTGTGCTGACTGTTTGGTTAAACGGGAAAAAGCCGTAGGTGCCATTGGCATTGTTTGGTGACGAAATGTTTTGTGATTTGCTGTCCGTGGTGGGGTTGCCGTCACCACCTTTGGGGGATTCCAGATAATACTTGCCGTCGGTTTGGTTCTGCTTCAAATACAGAGAGCTTTTGCTGCTGTCATAGTACCAATATTCGGCTTTGCTCTCCGGGTCGTTATCGGACGGATTGTTCGGATCCTGCGCAAAAACGGCTTTTTGCTTGAGCGGGAAGGAAACATCCTCGTACACCTTGCCCAGCACGGTGTTAAAGGCGTTTTTGCCTTGCAGGAAGTCTTTGTCAAAGTGCGGGTCAACTGACGCATTTGCGTTGGAATTCTTGGTTCTTAACAGCGGCAGACCGTTTGCCGTGCCGTCAGAGGTCTTGCTTTCCACAAGGCCCTGGAAGGTGCGATTGTAATCGGAGCTTCCATTACCATTATCATCCAAGGCCGAGTTATTCACGGCCATAAAGATATTGTAGTTGGAACTACCCTCAGCGCCCCAGCCGTATAGACCCATACCGGCGGCAACGGTTGCAAAGGGGTCGCCCCAGCCTGACTTTTGGAAATGCCCGGTATAAAGCGGGTATTTTACATTGCCGTTTGCAGTGTAAGCGCTGCTTAATGCGCGGTTGAACTGCTCAAAAGTGACGTACCCGCGCTGGGAAGATGTGGTCACCCACGAGTAAGTGTCGCGGTTCAGGCCATTCAGCTCGTAGTCGGTGTAGTAATCGTACAGGGTGCTGGTGATATACTTTGTATCCTTTTGTTGGGTAAAAGTGCCGCTGTTATCAATGTCCACAACGGTGGTATTTTTGCCGCTTTCGGCATCGCGGACAGAGGCTTTCTCGCCCCAGTAGCCGTCACGGTTGACACCTTCGCCGCCCGTGTAGGCCGACGGGTCGCCGTCGTCGGCAAAGAAGCAGGGTTCTTGCAGGGCTGGGGGGATTTCTGCCGTGCTGTACTTTCTGGTCTTGTTGTCTTTTGCGGGGGCGTTTTGGTTATCCGTTGCGGAGAATTGCACCGCGGTGTAAGTTTTTCCATCGCCGGGAATCTCGCAAGACCACAGCTTGCGGTCAGCGGCTGTGGAGTCAGGTTTTTCCTGTGTCATCGGCTGCTGTGTGACCGCGCCGTCTGAACTCGTCAGGAAGCAGTACATGGTTTCGCCGTCGCCCATGGCGGACTGCTGTAAACCTTCGCCCTCATAACTGTACGCGGACAGCGTGGCGTCAAAGTAAATCTTTTTGCCCGCGGTAAGCAAATCACCGCCCGCGCTTGCCCAGGTGCTTGTGATATCGTTGTAGACATAGCAATTTGCCGCTGTTAAGTCCAGTTTCTGTGCGTCCGCGTAGGGGGATGTGGTGAAGTCTGTGGTGAAATCATACAGGGCACTTTGGCCATTGTTCCAAGTAAACTGCACAAACCGCGAATCATTGTCGGGGATCCGGATCTGCTGCGCGGCAAGTTTGCCCGCATCCACCGTGCCGATCGTTTGGCTGTCGGTTGGTGCCGGGGCGCCGTTTTTCAGCTTGTAAAATGTTGCGGTTACGTTGGTAAGCGCAGTGCCGCTTGCATTTTTGAAGTAAAGCGGCATATCCTTGTAATAGTACTCCACGCGCGTCCATTGGGCGGGGTCAAATGCTTTGCCTCGGTTACTGCCTTTATTACCGTCAAACATTTGCCCGGCAATTTTGTTAATGGCTGTTTCTTTTTTAAAACCATTGCCGTTGTCATCGCCTGATTCTCCGCCAAAGGCAAAGAATTGATCTTTAAAAACAGTGCCATCAAAATACTGGAAAATCAGTCGATAAAACCCACCCGCTGAATAATCAGCCTGATTCAGTGTAACGCGGTATATCTTGCGACCATCGGTTGTTGTCGTTCCAGTGTCAACCATATCCTTGTCCAAGCCGCTGTCGTCCAGCTTATGGGCATACAAATGAACCCGATAGGAATCTCGGAATATTGTATTATCAACCGCAAAATAAATGGTTGCCGTAGCCGGGATAAAGCCCGTCGATACACTGGTGTCCGCTATCGTATCAGGTGTGTTCGCGTCATCGTTGTCAGGCAAATCATCCGCAGGCATAGTATCTTCTTCGTTGGGGTTGTCCCCGTCAGCAAAAAGAACATCTTGCTCTGTGTTGGTTTTTGCCGCCGTGGTTTCCTCTGCGTTGATGGCATGGTTTGGCGCGGCAGCCGTATCAGAAGTGTCCGCAGGGGTTTTGTTCGTCAAGGCTGGGTCGGCAGGGGCGGTGTCCGTATCGGCGGCGGGAGTCTGATTATCTGCCGCTTCCTGGGTTTTGCCGTCATTGTTCGGAACCGCTGCTGCATTATTTACCGTGTCTCCCGCTTCTGTTCCCGGCTCGTTCGCAGTGGGCGGGGTATCTCCTTCATCCGGAATCGTTTCCAAGTCGGATACAATAGGCTCTTGCGCAGGTTCTACACCCTCGCTTGACGTGTCTGCGGCAGGAATGGTCGGAATCGTTTCCGAACCTGCGTCAAAAAATAAAGCCCCATCCTCAGCTGCATAAACCGGCAGAGCCATACCGACCAGCAGGCACAGGGCGACAAGCAGTGCCGCCGCACGGTGCAGGATAGAAAATGCTTTCGTCATTTGCTTCGACTCCTTTTCTATATATGTGTATATGTGTGTTCTCACGATATATCGGGGGAATGCGCGCCATTCGGCGCGATTTTATGCGCTGCGCACATCTGGCACGGAAACGGACTTTTTCCACAAGCTGAGCTGTATTTACAGTCTTTTTTGAGAATATAATCCGATGTGCAAACATTTGCGCTTGCGTCGGGAAAAGTAAGACACGGTATGTTTGTGTGTGTGCCTTTTTATAAAAAGCAGTATAATACTTTGGGATGAAAATTTCAATACGGCTACATTCAAGCAAGTGACTTTTGGCAGATTGCAAAATTTTGACTTGTCGAATTCGTCACAATGACAAGCGCTTTCGGCAGCTATTATACACACCGCCCAGCACTTGTTAGAGTTTTGCTGATGTTTTTGCGCAACTGTTGCGCAAAAATCGCCACAAAAAAAGCGTAAACACAACACAAATTCAACGGGAATGTCCGTGAATTTGGTCGTGTGTGCTTGCGGTTTTATCCTTATCCGGAGCCCAAAAGGGCAGGGGGTCAGCTTATGAGGCACACCAATGTTCAAGCTGAAGATGGAATCTTATATCTTCCCTGAGTATGCAGACTGTCAAAAAACTCTTGTAGGGGCGAGCATTGCTCGCCCGTGCCCGTTTGCCTGTGAAAAAAACTTACCCGGAAAAGGCGTTGCTGCGCCAAGTTGACGGGCGACCAATGGCCGCCCCTACATATTCAATAGACCACGAATGTGATTTTTTGACACGCCGGAGTATGAGCAGGAGCTGACAAGCAAGTTGCGGTGGCCGCATAAAAAGGCGCACTGCAAACACACCCGGGCAAGGACTGCGCTTGCCGGGAACAGCATGTGAGAGGTGTCCCTTGCGCTATAGGACATCCGGCAAAGGGGCGCACCTCGCCCCTGGCCGGAGCCTTTGGGGGCGGAAGGCTTTACCCGCCAATGGCATCCTCGACCACGTCCAGCAGGTGGCAGGGGTCGAGCTGGGCGGCGGTGCAGCGGCGTGCGAGGGCCTCGACGAAGGCGCGGTCCAACGATACGTCGGAGATAAACTGTACGACCTGATGGCAGCCACGGAGGTCCCGCGCGGCCAGAATGCCGTAGGTAGTGTAGGGCCCGAGCTCGGGCGCGGAGAGCTTTTGACAGACAACGCGATAGGTATACACGATTTTCACCCACTCCTGCTATGTTACATAACAAAATATATTGACAAAAAATGGTAACTGGGGTAAAATTATGGTAGTGTTAGTGTACTTATGGATGCCGCCCTTCACAATATAGCATATCCCGGTGTGCAAAGTACACAACCAGTGCCGGAAATTTTGGCGGCGCATTTTGCACCGCCGCTTTGCTGTTTTTCCGGCGGTGAATCGCGTTTTGAGGGGAGAGAAGATGTTATGTCCGCATATCGATGCCGTGTGGCAGAAGCAATGACCGCTGCGAGGGAGGCAGCGGGTGTTTCACAGCGGGAACTGGCAGACCGCCTGGGCCGGGATAAGCGCACGATCCAGAAATGGGAAAAGGGCGAGATGAAGATCGCGCTTGAGGATTTTCTGGCCGTCTTTGATGCACTAAAAGTGCAGGTGGAGCCGTACTCCAAATGGATTCGGCACCCAGAGCTTTTCCTCAATGGACTGTCGGACATCCTGCAATACTCCACCGATAAAAAGCGCATGGCACTGGGGGATTTCTACAGCCGCCAGGCGTCGCCCATGGAGGTCGAGCAGGAATATTACTTTCTGTTTGCTGACCACGGCAGCGACTACCACGGCATGTACCAGCAGTGGATGGCCAACCTGCTGACACCGCTGCGGGATCGCCGCCGCATCTGTGCCCAGGTTATTGAGAATTATAACGAGGCCCTTGCCACCGGGACCATCACCGACCCGGACGCGCCCCAGCCCAACATGGAGGTCCTGCAGGCCTGCTATGAGGCCAGTGGCCAGAGCATCCAGAGCGGCGCCAACGGCTACACGATGCTGAGCCTTGATTTGAACCGCTGACAAAAGCATAAACCCGCCGCCCCCTGCGTACACTCTGCGCAGGGGGCTTTGTTATGGCTGCACTTCTACAAAGGATTCGGGCGCGGGCGGCATCGCTGCCGACATTCGACATACCGTTTCTGCTGATCTTGCTGCTGTTGTTGAGCTACGGGCTCATCATGCTGTTCTCCGCGGGGTACGCGGTGGCGCTCTACCGCCGCGGCGACGCCTACACCTACATCCGTCCGCAGCTGCTGTTTGCGGCGCTGGGCGTGCTGGCTATGTACGCGGCCAGCCTGGTGGACTACCACGTCTGGCACAGGCTGGCCTGGCCGATGCTGGGGATCTCGCTGCTTTTGCTTGCCATCGTGCTTTTCATGCCGGAGTACAACGGCTGCAAGCGGTGGATCGTGCTGCCGGGGCTGGGCACGCTGCAGCCCAGTGAAATCGCAAAATTCTCGATTGTGCTGGTGTTCTCGCATATCATCTCACTGAATCACGACAGGATGAAGTCGTTTTCCACAGGCGTTGTGCCGTTCGCGTTGATTCTGGGGGTCGTCACGGTGCTCATGCTGCTGGAGCCGCACCTGTCCGGCACGCTGCTGATCCTGTCCATCGGCGCGGTGCTGATGTTTGTGGGCGGCACAGGGCTGCACTGGTTCGGGCTGGCCGGGGGGCTGGGCGCGGCGGCCATTGCGGCGGCGGTCATTGCACTGCCGGAGCTGGTGCCCTACGCCACGGACCGGCTCGCGTCGTGGCGTGACCCCTTTGCCGACCCGCTGGGCGAAGGTCACCAGACGATCCAGAGCCTCTACGCCATCGCGTCGGGCGGGCTGGCCGGGCTGGGGCTGGGCAACAGCCGACAGAAATATCTGTACGTGCCGGAGCCGCAGAACGACTTTATTTTTTCGATTTTGTGTGAGGAGCTTGGTTTTATCGGGGCGGCGCTGGTCGTGGCGCTGTTTTTGCTGCTGCTCTTGCGCGGCATGTCGATTGCGGTGCGCGCGCGGGATAAGTTCGGCGCACTGCTCGTCGTCGGGTTCGTCGTGCAGGTCACGCTGCAGGCAATTCTGAACATGGCCGTTGTGACGAACACGATCCCGAACACCGGCATCAGCCTGCCGTTTTTCTCGTCGGGCGGCACCAGCTTATTGATGCTGCTGGGGGAGATGGGCATCGTGCTGTCGGTGTCCAGGCAGACGGATATGGTGTAGGGAACATTCCCCTGGCCCCCTCTGCGAGGGAGCAAGGACGTCCTAAGGCAATACCGCACAATTCCCGCCTAACGGCTTAAGCACCGCTCCGGCGGCTGCGGCACGGCATCTGCG
>ERZ836441.486-NODE-486-length-46246-cov-24.577429_pt1 | contig 46246 bp, 36 predicted proteins | sample MGYA00519686_ERZ836441 | MGnify/ENA primary metagenome ERZ836441 (study PRJEB31850, sample SAMEA3708800) | human gut metagenome | biome: human gut; feature: human-associated habitat; material: faeces | place: China | collected 2014 ...
CTATAAGTGATAATACAAAATTAACAATAAAGCAACTCAAATCTAAATCGATTGTTAAAAGACATTGTGATATGCTGAATAACTACTTTAAGTCTTGTGGTGCAGTTGTAGAACCAAAACTTAAAGGAACACATCAATGGTATGTTGAGGATACATCTAATTATTGTGTCGATAATTTCACATCTCTTAATGATTGGTATATTGAAACACTATCATATTGGATTCAAGAAATATCTTCTGATACTTTAGGCAATGATGGAGAATGGAATGGCATTAAAGATATGGATGAATTAGATAAATTATTAAATTCATTTATTTATAGAGATAAAAATGGCTACCCAAAGTACCGGAAAAATTTAATCTTAAACAAAAAATATAATGGACTTGATTGGTTTGTTAATTGTTATTCTAATCGATGTGGTAGTGACCAATTATTTATTTATATAGATTATGAAAAATTTAAAATCAATGGTAAAGATTATAAAGATAATAAAGGAAATCAAGAGTATGTAATTAAATTCTACTACGATTGGCAGAGCAATATAGATTAAGTTTGCTGGAATAAGAATTAAAAAAGAAATATAAAAGGTGACAAACACCGATTACTTTAATAAAAGTGGTCGGTGTTTTTCTTTTGTTTGTTTTTTCTTTCTGTTGGTATTCAAACAATTAATTATAAATATGGAGGTGTAACTATGAATAACATGGCTCGTGAACCACCATTAATATGTAATAATCTTTAAATATTTAAGGAGGTAAAAAATGATAAAAAAATTTGTATCAGTTTTTTTAGTATTACTTATTGTATCAATAATGCCTGTGACTTCAAGTGCAGCAACTACATATCATGTTAGTTACTATACAACTTATGATACGAACGGAAATCCAATTCGTGCATCAAAACAAATAGGCAAACTACACAGTAATTTAGCTGAAGATATGTTTAGAATTAATGGTAATAGAGCTTATTGTATTGAGTTAGATACACCAAGTAAATCTACAGATACATATGTAGCTAATACTAGTTCAGCCAGTTCTGCGTGGATAAAATTAGGTAAAGCAAAGCAAGACCTAATTAGAATGATTATGTGTTTAGGTCTTGAAGGCACTAACAAAGGTTCTGCCACAACAAAAACTGTAAACGGTCATAAGATTGATTTCTATAATATGTACGGTAAAACTGCGACAGTACATGAAATCTATTTAGCAACCCAATTACTGATATGGGAAGTGACTGAGGGCTACCGTTCTACAAATAGAAGGTCAAATTATAAAACAAGATATAATTTATCACTTGCATACAATAACAACATAAGGGGTATATACAATGGAATTGTTAGTAAAATACTTCAACTTAATCAGAGACCTTCATTTTGTTCTTCAAGTAATAAAACAGCTCCATCTTATAGTTTCAAAGTAAAGCATAGTACAAGTGGTTTTAGCATTGCGAGTAATGCTAAGGTTTTAACAGACAAAAATGGTGTGTTAAAAAATTACGCAAGCCTTGCTAGTAATAGGTCGATTAAAGTTACTTACAAAAATCAGACAAGGTATTTAAATGTTAAAACAAGTATTAGTGGTAATAAACTTACTTTACATCCTAATTCACTATCATCAAAACCTGTATATAGTACAACTAAATCTGTATCAGCTGAAGAGAAAAATATTCCTAGCAGTAGTTCTTCACCACAGTTAACAACATATGGTGAAGTAGCCGGTAAGACTGATATTCAAGACTTAGTTGGTGCTTCATCACATGTTGACCCGGTAAATGCTTATTATCAAGTTGGAGTAGAAGTTGTTGATTCTGAATTATCACAACGCAACTTTAGAATTAATAAGTCTATGAAAATTTCAACAACTTCTAGTTCAGAAACTGAAATTGAATCAATGGAAAATGGCTATTATTTCTATGTCGCACTTCCAAATGATAATAAGGAATATGGAGGTAGTCAACAATCACCATATAAATATTATGACAGTAGCAGTAATAGTATTAAAACTGGGAATACATGGTCACAAAGTTCAGCTAAAGAATTAGGGTTAAATACTTCTAGCCGATTATATAATAAAGAATTAAAAGAATATTATATAATCATCGGACCTACAAACTCTGAGGGAGTTACCGGCACAATAAGAACTTATATGAGAAGATATATAGATTCTACAATAGCAACTACTAGTACCGGTAAACAAGTTCCTTACGGAAATTACTATATCTACGAGTTGGGTAAAAAGAATTCAGACTTTAAGGCATCATCTACTGTTAATGGTGATGATAGTTATATTGACCTTGACCCATCTCATTATTCAATGCCTCAGGGTGTTACTTGCTACAACTTTACTTATCAAGAACATTTAAATGCTAAAAATAATTCATATTTAGCAATTAGAGATGGTATTGATACTTCAACTACAAATGGACAGAAAGAGTATTATAAGAGATTAAAAAGATATTTGTGTAGTTATTCTGCAACAGAAGAAGGAACTTCTACTGTTAAGAACTACACAAAAGTTAAAGTGCGTTTAACTAAAACTGCCGATGACGGTCAAATAAATAATGTTTTCTTCAAAGTGTCTAAACTAAATTCTGATGGCGATGTTATTTCAACTTCTACTTGGGGTGGAACTAATGCTGATGGATATATAGAAAAATGGATTGATGAAGGCACATATAAAGTTGAAGAAATCGGCTATGGTCCACAGGGTTATTTACCTAGTTATGTAACATTACCGGACCCAATAACTTTTACAGTTGATACTGATGTTGTAGAAGAATATGATGATATTGGTTATTATTCAATTACGATGAATAATAAGGCAACAATTCATATTCGTGTACATAAGGCTGATAAATTAAATCCTGATAAATATATAAATGGTGCTAAGTACGGAATTTACAATGACAAAGGCAAACTTCTTGAGGAATTAATTACTGACACAGTTCAAGTTGGAAATATTACTTACGAGGGTTTTGCAATATCTAATGATACTTATCCATTTGGAAATTATTATCTTCAAGAAATTGAAGCTCCTGCTGGTTATTTGATAGACGATACAAAGTATGAGTTTATAGTTAATGCAGATAATCTAGACAAGTACCAAGGCAGTGGTCCATCGTATAAATATAACCATATAACTATAAAAACATCGGATAATCCTACTTCTGCATATGTCACTAAGACAGATATTACCGGTTCTGAAGAACTTTCAGGTGCTAAATTAGTTCTAAAAAAAGGCGATGAAGTAATTGATACATGGACTTCATCTACAGAACCACATAAGATATATGGTTTAGTTTTTGGTACTGAATATACCTTATCAGAAACAATTTCTCCTGATGGCTATTCTACAACAGAAAGCATTACCTTTACTTATTCAGAAGATGGACAAATTGTCCAAATGAAAGATGATACTACAAAGTATCAATTTGTTAAGAAAGATAATAAAGGTAATATTCTAAGTGGTGCTAAACTACAGTTATCTGATGAAGATACTAAAGATGTAGTAGCTGAATGGACTACATCAGACACACCTTATACAGTTAGTAAATTAACTGTAGGTAAAACATACCGATTGAAAGAGTTGTCTGCTCCATCACCACGATATAAGTTAGCTGATGATATAACATTTACTGTTAAAGATACTTCTGAAATTCAAGCAATCACAATGGTTGATGAAATTAACTATGGTTCAGTTACTATTCAGAAGCAAGATGATGAGGGCAATAACTTAGGTGGTGCTGAATTTGAATTGTACAAATCAGATGGTACTAAGTTAAGCACAACCAAGAACGATGATGGTAAATATAGTGTTAGTTCTGATGGCACAGTAACTTCAATGCCTACTGATGATAATGGTAAACTATTAATTGATACTCTTGAGTTAGGTAAATATTATCTAACTGAAAGTAAAGCACCAAATGGTAAATTGCCATACACAGGTAAGATTGAATTTACTATATCAAGTGATAGTGAAGTATCACTAAATCAATCATTCACAGTTAAAGATGATAATGTAGTAATGCTTGATACCGGTGGTAATGGTTATTCAATACCACTTACTATTGGCATAGTTTTACTATTATTATCATCATCAATTATTTTCATTTATTATAGTAGGAGGAAAAAACAATGAAAGTTAAGAAATTATTTGCATTATTAATGGTAGTAATTGTAGCTACCTTATCATTCACAGTAACTAGTGCAAGTGCTAGTTCACTTCTCGATGACACCAAGAAGGTAAACATTAATGTTGAGTGTGGTAAAAAGGGATATACTTATGAAGCATTCCTAGTTGCTACTCTTGATAGCACTACTTCCCCATCTTACGAAACAAGTTATACTAGCCTTGTTCCGGAGATTAAGAACGCAATCAAGAAAGGTGACACAAAGGCAGCTTTAACTAAGCTTGATGAACTTGACACTCTACCGGATACAGTTAAGGCTTATGGTGGTAAGTTTGAAACATCTAAGGCTACAGAATATACCTTTAGTGAGCTACCACAAGGTATTTATTATATTAAGGCTACTAAGTACCCTGCCGATGTAACAGCCGTACAGAACTCAATTCTAGCACTACCTTACTACGGCGAAAGTGGTTGGACTTATGATTACAAAAAAGTTGACCTTGCAGAAAAGGTAGTACAATCACCACCAACTACCCATAAGATTATTACTAATAGTACTAAGGATAATGAAAATTATACTGATGTATCTTTAGGTGATACAGTTAACTTTAAAATCACAAATACAACTACCGGTTCTAAACAAATCAGACTTACAACATATACTGTACATGATTTAATGTCTAAAGGTTTAACTCTTGATACTAAATCATTTAGCGTTTATTTAGCTGATGCTAATGGCACTAAGATTGAAGATATTAGTAGTAATGATTATAAAGTAAATGTTAATGCTGAAGAAGGCAAAGATACAAACTTCACAGTTGCTCTAACATCAGCATATTTAAAGAATGACAATTTCTATAATGATGGTGTAGCACAAGTTGTTGTTGAATATTCTGCTAAGCTTAATAAGTATTCAGTTAAGGGTATTGCAGGTAATCCTAATGAAGATGTAAAGCTTGAATACGGTAACAAGAGTACAATAGATTCTGTTCCAGGCAATAAAGTATATGTATATACTTATAGCCTTAATGTACAGAAGCTAGACGAAGAAGGAAATAACCTTGCAGGTGCTGTATTTGCTCTTTATAATACAGAAGAAGATGTAATTGCTAGTGGCGTATCCGATGACAACGGTAAGGTTGTTTTCTCTAATTCAAATAAGGAAGAAATTGCATTACAGTCAGGTAACTATTTTGTTAAGGAAACTAAAGCTCCACAAGATTACAATGTATATGGTAAAGTAATCCCTATTGAAATCAAAGTTGAATATCAAGATACATTTGCTAATAATACATATGTAGCAAATTGTCCTAAAGATGGCTACGCAACTTGTACAGTAACAGACTCAAAAGTAACAATGCCACAAACCGGTGGTCATGTTGGATATATTTATCTTGCAGGTACAGTTCTTATTGTTCTAGGTGGTTCAGTTCTTTTCATCAGCAAGAGAAAGAAAGCAAAAGTTAATAATAAATAATTATTAGATAAAGGAGGAAGTTTTCACTTCCTCCTTTATTGTTTTTAGAGTGATGTAAAAATGAAAAAATTATTGAAAAAGTTTTTTTCTGTTCTGTTGGTATTCTCCATATTAATTGGTATAGGACTTGTTCTATACCCCACTGTCAGTAATTTGATTAATGATGTAACTAATAAATCAAATTTTGAAAATTACGATAATACAGTTAAAACCTTAACTAGTAATGATAAAAATAATCTTTTATCTAAAGCAAAAGAATATAACCGTATTATTGCAAGTAAATATTTCAATTCCTCATTAACTGAAGAATATAAAAAAATATCAAATGAATATGAAAATATAATGAATTTTGGAGAGGGCATAATTTGTTATATTGATATTCCTAAAATAAATGTAAGTTTACCGGTATATCATGAAACTGTAGATAATGTGTTAACAAAAGGTGCAGCACACTTAAAGAATTCATCTTTTCCACTTGGAGAGAAAACTTCTCATACTGTTATTTCTGCTCATAGTGGTTTTCCACAACAGAAATTTTTTGATGATTTAGATGAACTAAAAAAGGGTGATATATTTAGCATAAGGGTATTAACAAACACTTATTATTACAAAGTAAAATCAATTAATATTGTCAATCCAAATGACAATTCCAAATTAAAAATAATTCAGAATAAAGACCTTGTAACATTAGTTACTTGCTATCCTTATTCTATTAATACACATAGATTATTAGTTACTGGAGAAAGATATATACCAACTCAAGAACAGAAAAAAACATTAACCAATTACAATAAAATTGATAAGTTTAATATTTTAACTTGTATTATTTTATTGCTTGGCTACTCAATAATTTTATGGAAGGTGAAAACAAATGGTAGATAATAAATTATCACTAGGACTTAAATTAACAAGAGCCAGTGATAAATTTAGAAAGCGAACACAGTATAATGACTATTATTGTTATAAAGGCAAAACTTATAAATTTATTTATGGTGAAATCTTTGCAACAATAATGAATGCAGTTAAAGATGGTGTTCTTGATGAATATGAAAAATGTAGAAATGAATTTGTGCTTGAAGAATACTTTAAAGAAACTGTTAGAAACAATTTATTAGATATTTTTCTAGGTTTTCAAATTAATAAGGAAATTATAAAAGAGCTTAAATCACTTTATAGCGATTTAATTCTTCTTAAAAATATTGGTAGTAATAGTGAACACGATATTAAAGAGATAATTATTCGACTAAGAGGAGATGATTATTATAAGAATTTAGTTCAAAACTGTAAGCTTTATGTTGATTATGGTGTTACTAATTATGATGATTATAATAGTATTTTTTATACAGTTAAAAAAATAAATGAAACCTATTATGATTATCAATTACATGTTAGTGTTGATTGTTATTCCATTATGGATATATGTTTAGCTTCATTATTTATAATGTCTTCAGCTAATAAATATCTTCATCAATGTCCTAAGTGTGGAAATTTAACTTTTGGTGGAAAACTAAAAGTATATTGTAACACTTGTAGGCTTAATACAATTACAAATAAAAACAGACTTATTCGTAATGATGACAAAGAGTATTATCAAATTTACAATCGACTTTATCATAGAATTAAAAACAAATATTCTAATGATAGGGTTGATACATTTAATAAGTTTGTTTCAGAATGGAAAAACTTAAAAGACAGAATGTTAATAATGTCTGAAAAAGAAAAGCAAAAAGTTCAAGAAGAATTTTTTGCTAAGTGGAGGAATGTATGATTAATATATCAATTATTCAAGGAAGACTTGTTGATGAACCGGTTCTAAAAAACAAAGACGATATTAATTATTGTCAGTTTACTGTTGCTTGTCAAAGAGACAGAAACAGAGAAGTAGCTGACTTTATCGATTGCGTAGCTTTTGGAACTATAGCAGATAACCTAAGTAAGTATATACACAAAGGTGATAAACTTACTGTATGTGGAAGTTTAGAAACTTCAATTTATAAGGATGATAAAAACACTTCAAGAAAAAGTTATTCCTTGAAATGCGAAAAAATTTATTATCCGGAGAAACAATTTAAGATTGATGATTACTCCGATATTGATATTCCAACAGGAGAATAATTATGTTAGATAAATTTATAGTTGCTCATAATCTTAACACTAAAGAAATAAAAGTTATTCCTTATGTTGAGTATTATAATAATTTTCTCATTTATGAGCCAATATCAAGTTCTAACAATGAAGTCAATGCTCTTATTATTTGCGAGCATATAAAAAAAGTTGGAATCAATACTTATATTGAGGAATTAGCTATGAATAAATTGTTATCAATATAACTTATATATGAAAGGAAAATATTAATGGCAAAAACTTTTGAAGAAAAGCTACATAAGATTAATGAGCAAATAGCTCATAATTATGAAAAAATTAATAAAGCCAAAGAAGAAATAAAGGCTTTAAAAGTTCAAAGAACTAAACTTGAACAAAAAATTCAAGAGAACAAGTTAATTGAATTAACTGATTATCTAAAGAAACAAGGTATTGTTTCTGTTGATGATTTTGAAAATTTATTTTCAAATGATTTAACTTCTGATGATAATTCAGAAATGGTTGAAAACACAAATAATTAATTATCCTTGATAATAAATTAAAGTGTTTGATTTGCAAAGTTTTAAAAAATTTGCGTGGTGAGTGAAACGAATTCAATTTTGTATTTTGCAAAATTGTAGGGTTTTAGGGGTGTTCCCCTAACAAGCGATTGGTGTGTACAAATTTTTGATTTGTACACACACAATCTGTGCTTGCGACCCCCTCACAGCTAACGCCGTTTATTGGGGTCATCCCCACAGAAAAAAGTAAAAATTTAAGCTTTAGGAGTAACTAAAATGAGTGACCTTATTAAAAACGAAAGAATTGAACTTAGAGTTAGCATAAATGAAAAGAAACTAATATCTAAAAAAGCTTCTGAATTGAACATATCTAATAGTGCATATATTTTGCAGTGTGTTCGTCAAAATCGTATTATCACTTTAGATGGAGTTAAAGATGTTGTTCGTCAACTTTATAAGATTGGTGCAAATATTAACCAAATTGCTGCTAAAGCCAATTCAATTAATTACATTAGTAAAGATGAAATTAAAAAGACTCAAGATTTATTAACAAGTGTATTTAGAATCATAGATAAGTTTATTGTAGATAATAATAAACATATAATTGAAGAATTGCAAAGCAATTTAACTACAGACCAAAAATTTGAATTGTTATTAGAAAAAATGCGAAACATTGAATTTAATGTAGGTGAGATAAATGGCATATTGCAAAACAATTCATGTAAAAATCAAGAATGAAAGTTATCTATATGAATCACTTGCATATATAACTAATCCTCAAAAGGTATCACAAGTATCATTTGTTAATGAAAATATCATTGTACCAGATGCTGATATTTTAGATATAGAAAATACTTATCGTAGAACAAGAAATTTAGAGCGTAAAAACTATGATATTCTTGCTCATCACTTTGTACAATCTTTTGCTGATTATGACAATGTTACACCAGAGCTTGCTCATCAAATTGGTTTAGAATTTATTAAAAATAATTTAGCAAAATATCAGGTTACACTTGCTACTCATATTGACGGTGGACATATACATAACCATTTTATAATTAATTCTGTAAGTCCGGTAGATGGACTTAAATTTAAAGACAATAATAACTCAATAAATGCACTTAGACAAGCTTCTGATAATTTATGTATTAAATATGGTTTACACATTATTAATAAAGGGACTGAATCAAAATATAAAGGACTAGATAATGAAACTTTGCAATGTGCAAAAAAAGGTATTAGTTGGAAGGTACAATTAGTTAAAGATTTAGATGAAGCCTTTGGAAATTGCAATACAAAAAATGAATTCATATCCTTTATGAAAAATAAAAATTATGAAATAAGATGGGCAAATAAAAATATTACATTTAGAAAACAAGGTGTAAATAAAGGCATTAGAGCTGATACATTAGCTAAACAATTCGGCAATAAATATTCTAAAGCCGGTATTGAATATAAATTTAATATAGCAACTAATAGAATAGAAAATAATAAAAATATGCATAAAAATGAAGTATCAAAATTTGAATATAACAGATTGCAACTTAACAAGTTTGCAATTAGTGAATGGCGAAGGCAGGAAAGGATAAAAAGAAAAAATACTTTTTCTTATTCTTACGAAAATAGTTTCAGCAAGGTGCTTTTTGCTAAAAGTCCTCTAGATTTTACTATTAGACTTATTTGTTATATGTTTATGAGTTCAAAACAAAAACAATGTGCAAGATATTCTCGAAGAGAAGATCCATGCACATATAAAGTTAAAAGCTATTGTGACATTCAAAACAAAAAACAATTTGTTAGGAATGTTAATTATAATACTTTAATTAATTCTGCAGGCAATACAGTTCAACTTAAAATGTATAGTTGGCAATTAGCTAAGTTACTTGATAACAATATTTTATTTACATCAAAAGTAGATTTAACTTCCGGTACTGCATTAATAACTGTTAAAGAATTTGATGTTGAAAGAATTTCTAAAATTCTTAATGTACCTTATGAAACATTACAAACTCAAAGTAATCAAATTAATAATCGTAAAGTTAAATATCATATAGCTAAGGACAAAGGTAAAACAGAATATTTAGTTATTCCTAAAGAATTATTTGATAATTTAAATCAATATAAAAATATTGAATTTAGTTATAGATTTAGACATAAAGATAAAAAGTATCTTATTTCGTTTGACTCTAAAAATAAACATCAAATTCTTTCAATTTTATTTCCTAATCGTAGTGAACTAAATAAAGATGGTTTTTATATTAAGAATGTTAAATTAAATAAACAACTTAAACAAATAGCAAAAGATACAAATCAAAAGGTTTGTTATAAAATTGTTGTTAATAGTCAGTACAAAAAATTAAAAGATACTGACATTAATTTTGCCGTTTTTCTTCAAAAAGACGGCAAATATAATATTGTTTATCTTGAAAATGATAAGCAAAAGGTTAATAAAATTTTAGGAGGTGATAAAAAGACAAATAATCCAACCAACAGAAAAAAATAATTTAAAGTTATAAAGTTGGCTTTACTTTAATACTTTAAAGTGCTAAACTTATTGTAAGGAGTAGTAAAATGAATAACAGTAAATATGATGCTGTAACGGTTCTTTATAGGAGAACGATTGACAAGATTAAAACTAGTCCTCAAGAGTGGCAAAAATTCATAAAATCTGTAGCATACAATTATAAATTATCTTTTGATGATAAAGTTTTATTGTATGCTCAAAGACCTAATGCAAAAGCCGTTCTTGAACTTAATCAATGGAATAAGATTTTTGGCAGGGTTGTTACGAAAGGTGTTAAAGGTATTGCAGTTTTTAATAATATACCTTTACGTCATTCCTTGAAGTATTATTTTGATATTTCAGATACTTTACCAACTAATCATTCAGTTGATGTTCCTATATGGGAAATCAATAATGACAATTACCATATTGTTACTGATTATTTTCGTAGTAATTTTGATTATAATGATGATATTACTGTTACAATTCAAAATGCAGTAAACAGTTTATCATCTGATGTAATTAACGATTATTTGGATAATAATGATAATGAATTTAAAAGTTATACTAAAGATAATTTATTATCTCCACTTAAAGAAGTAGTTAATAATTCATCATCATTATTAATTGCCGAAAGACTTGGTATCAACAAGAATGATTTTTATGATTCTGATTTTGAATTTATATCTAATTGTAGTCACAAAGAAATTAATATCATAGGTAATATTGTTACTGATGTTAGTTCTGGAATACTATCAGATATATCTAAACTTGTTTTATTGGATAATAGGAGGAAATCATATGACAACAGTGAAGGACAAGAACAACGGACTAACTTACATTCAGCTAGGGGATTATCTAGTACCGAACCTAGTATCGGAAATGAAACCGGTACACGGAAAGTACGCAGAGATGAGATTTTGGTTTCTGAAGGAAAAGAAGAAGATAACTTACACAGAGTTATTGACAACGGACAAGTTGAACGAACATCTACAGAAAATTCAAGACCGAGCAAGTCAGAGAGTGGAACTCTTAGTCAAACAGATGGCGAAAGAGGAACAAGTGACCGAGGAACTGAAAACGAAGGACCCAATGAAGTGGGTTCAGTTGATGAACAACATCAAGAGCAGAGCCGAGGAAGTAGTGGTGAGGGAAATAGTTTACAGTTAACTGATACAATAAAGCCCTTAATTGAATATAACGAACAAATTAATAGTATAGAGCAAGAAGCAGAAGAACAAATAAATTCTTCTGCTTTTTCTTTTACTCACAACGATAATGATATTCCTGAAGAAGTTATTACTTCTATAATTCAGTATGGAAGTAGTATTGAAAATTCTAAATTTAGAATTTATGAGCAATTTCAAAAATCATTATCAAAAAAAGAAAATGCAGATTTTTTAAAGAACGAGTATGGTAGTGGTGGTGTGTATCCATTTGCTGTTACTTCAACTTATTCTTCTTATCTTGACTTTGATTCTAGAGGTATTCATATTGATTACGAGCCGAATGACGGAAACAGAATTAGTGTAACTTTAAAGTGGAACGAAGTAGAAAAAAGAGTTTCTGAACTTATCTTAACAGATAAGTATTTATCTCCTAATGAGATGGATAAATATGTTGAGAAAACTTTAGCTGATAAGATAGAAACTGAAAACAAAAATAATAATATTAAAAATAAAGATTATTCATTTGATTATCAGTTACTTGATAGACTTCGTTCAGACTGCAGGTATTATCTTGATGGTCATCGCAATCCTGACTTGTTATGGGCAGGTTCAGTAGGAGAACAAATTAAGGAAATGCGTAAATTATACAACTCATTTCCTTCAGATAAAAAGCCTCAATGGATTACTGGGGAAGATATTAATCACTTTGAAGCTGAAATGCTCAAAGATAATAATATCAATATTGATTTAGAAAATAATTCAGCTGAATATGAATATTCATATAAGCAAGGTGACATTGTTCATATTAATAGTATGGACTTTGTTGTTCGTTCTGTTGATGGTGATAATGTTGTTATTGCCGATGTTAATTATCCTTTGATGGTTCAATCATTTTCAAAAAATGATTTTGATGATAAACTTGCTTTATCTACTAGTAATGATTTTCTAAAGCAAGTTAAAAAGTCAGAAGATGAAGTTGTTGAAAGTGAAAGCGTGGACAATTTGTCCACCGTTGAACCAACAGAAGAAAAAGCAGAAATTGTTTCGGATACCGTTGTTACTTCTGAAAAATATAACTTTGATTATAGTACAGTTAGTATTCCAACCGGTAAAAAAGAAAAATATCTTAATAACATTAATGCTATTAAAAAACTTAAACAACTTGAAAAAGAAAATAGATTAGCTACACCGGAAGAACAAGAAATACTAGGCAAGTATGTAGGTTGGGGTGGCTTATCTGAAGTTTTCGACAAGAACAATTCAAGTTGGACTAATGAGTATAACGAGTTATCCTCTCTCCTATCTTCCGATGAATATTCTTCAGCTAGAGAAAGTACATTAAGTGCTTTCTACACTCCATCTACAGTTACTAAAGCTATTTATAAAGTCCTCGAAAGAATGGGTTTCAAAAATGGTAATATTCTTGAACCATCTTGTGGTGTTGGTAACTTTATTGGTATGTTACCTAAAGAAATGAGTAATAGCAATGTTTACGGCGTTGAATTAGATACTATTTCATCAGCTATTGCAAAGCAACTTTATCAAAAAGCTAATATTATCAATTCACCTTATGAAGATACTGATTTACCTAATAACTTTTTTGATGTAACTATTGGTAATGTACCTTTTGGAGATTTTAAAGTTGTCGATAAGAAGTATGATAAATATAATTTCCTTATTCACGATTATTTTTTCGCAAAGTCTTTGGATAAACTAAGACCAAACGGTGTTATGGCTTTTATTACTTCTAAGGGTACAATGGATAAGAAGAATTCTAGCTTTAGAAGGTATATGAGCCAAAGAGCTGATTTAATAGGTGCAATAAGATTACCTAATCATACTTTTAGCTCACTTGCAGGAACAGAAGTTACTTCTGATATATTGTTCTTCAAAAAGAGAAGTAATGTTACACATATTGAGCCTAGTTGGGTTAATGTTACTACTTCTGAAGACGGTATTCCACTTAATAATTACTTTATTGAAAATCCTAATATGATTATTGGTGAAATGAAGAATGTTAGTGGTAGATTTGGTTTAACTTCTGAATGCGTATTAGATGATAAGAACCAATTTGAAGAGTTACTCAATAACGCTATTAACAATATTAATGTTAGTGGAATTACATTTGAAGATAATGTTATAGATATAGATAGTAATGATGATACAGAAGAAGTAATACCTGCTACTGCAGATGTTAAGAACTTTTCATATGCTATTGTTGATGACAAAATCTATTATAGAGAAAATTCCCTTATGACTTTGCAAGAATTAGGTGAAGTACCAACTAAGAGAGTTAAAGGTCTTGTGGAAATTAGAGATTGCTTATGAACTCTTATAGAGTATGAATCAGAAGATTATTCTGATGGTGAAATTAAGTATCAGCAAAACAAACTTAATGTTCTTTATGATAACTTTACTAAAGATTATGGTTCAATTATTTCAAGGGCTAATAGATTAGCTTTTGAGAAAGATAGCTCATATTATTTGCTATCCTCCCTTGAAAATTTTGATAAAAACAATGTAGTCCATAAAGCTGACATTTTTACGAAGCGTACTATTCGACCTCATAAACCGGTAACTTCTGTTGATACTTCAGTTGAAGCTTTAACAGTATCAATAAGCGAGAAAGCTACTATTGATATGGAATATATGCAGGAACTTGTTGGCAAGACAGAAGAAGAAATTTATGATGACCTAAGAGGTGTTATTTTTCTCAATCCTTTATTTGATGAAAATAATGGTGCAGACAAATATATTAATGCTGATGAATACTTGTCTGGTAATGTAAGGGAAAAACTTGCAGTAGCAACTAAACTCGCTGAAAGTAATCCTGAGTACAACATTAATGTTATGGCACTTAAAGATGTTCAACCGGAAGAACTATCAGCTAGTGAAATATCTGTTAGATTAGGTTCTACTTGGATACCACCTAAATATGTTGAACAATTTGTCCATGAACTTATGGAAACTCCTTTTTATGCAAAAGGCATAATTAAGGTAAATTACATATCTGTAACCGGTGAATGGAACATACAAGGTAAGTCTTCTGATAGAAGCAATGTCAAAGCATATAAAACTTATGGTACTTCAAGGGTTAATGGTTATAAAATTATTGAGGATACTCTAAATCTTAAAGATGTTAGAGTTTTTGATTACGAAGAAACTCCGGATGGAAAGAAAAGAGCAATCCTTAATAAGAAAGAAACAACTATTGCTCAGTCTAAACAAGAAACAATTAAACAGAAGTTTGTTGATTGGATTTTTAAGGACCCTACAAGAAGAAATGATTTATGCGAAATCTACAATAAAAGATTTAACTCAAACAGAACAAGAGAATATGATGGTAGTCATATCAACTTTGTTGGGATGAACCCTGAAATTGAACTCAGGGAACATCAGATTAACGCAGTAGCAAGAATCTTGTACGGTGGAAACACTTTACTTGCTCATACTGTAGGTGCAGGTAAGACATTTGAGATGGTAGCTGCAGCACAAGAAAGCAAGAGATTAGGTTTATGCACTAAGTCAATGTTTGTTGTGCCAAACCACCTGACCGAACAATGGGCTAAGGAATACTTACAACTTTACCCATCAGCAAACATATTAGTATCTACTAAAAAAGACTTCCAAACAAAAAACCGAAAGAAGTTTTGCAGTAAGATTGCTACAGGTGATTATGATGCAATTATTATTGGTCATAGTCAATTTGAAAAAATACCAGTAAGTATTGAAAGACAAAGAAGTATACTTGAAGAACAACTTAATGATGTATTAGTTGGTATTCAAGAAGCTAAAAGCAAAATTGGTGATAATATTACCGTCAAGGCTTTAGAAAGAACTAAAAAAGGTATTGAAAACAAACTAAAAAAGTTAAATGACCAAAGTCGTAAAGATGATGTTATTACTTTTGAGGAACTTGGTGTTGATAGACTTTTTGTTGACGAAAGTCATTATTACAAAAATCTATTTTTATACACCAAAATGCGAAATGTAGGTGGTATTGCTCAGACTGAGGCACAAAAATCAAGTGATATGTTTATGAAGTGTCGCTATATGGACGAAGTTACTGGAGGAAAAGGTATTGTATTTGCTACTGGTACACCAATTTCAAATAGTATGGTTGAGTTATATACCATTCAGAGATACTTACAATATAATACTCTTGCTGATAATCAATTATTACACTTTGATGAATGGGCAAGTACCTTCGGCGAAACTGTAACTGCAATCGAACTTAATCCTGAAGGTAGTGGTTATAGAGCCAAAACAAGATTTGCAAAGTTTTATAACCTTCCGGAATTAATGACTATGTTCAAAGAAGTTGCAGATATTCAAACTGCAGATATGCTTAAATTACCGGTCCCAAAGACTAATTATCATAATGTTGTTGTTAAGCCTTCAGAAATGCAAATTAGAATGGTTGAAGCATTATCAGAACGAGCTGACAAAGTAAGAAATAACGAAGTTGACCCTACAGTAGATAATATGCTTAAGATTACCAATGATGGGCGAAAACTTGCTCTTGACCAAAGGCTTATTGATGATACTCTTGATGATTTTCCAGAGTCTAAGGTTAATGTTTGTGCCAATAATGTTTTTAAGATATGGCAAGATGGTATTCCAAAGAAAACAACTCAGCTTATTTTTTGCGATTTATCCACTCCTAGTAAAGATAAATTCAATGTTTATGATGACATTAAAAATAAGTTGATTGATAAAGGTGTTCCTGAGGAAGAAATTGCATTTATCCACGATGCCAAAACTGAAAATCAAAAAGCCGAACTTTTTGAAAAAGTTAGAAACGGTGATATTAGAGTTTTATTTGGCTCAACTCAAAAAATGGGTGCAGGTACTAATGTTCAAGACAGAATTATTGCCTCTCACGATTTGGATTGTCCATGGCGTCCTTCAGACCTAGAGCAAAGGTTAGGACGAACAGTAAGACAAGGTAATACTAATGAAGAAGTTGAAATTTATCGTTATGTAACCGAAAAGACTTTTGATGCATATCTTTATCAACTTGTAGAAGGGAAACAAAAATTTGCAAGTCAAATTATGACTTCAAAATCACCTGCAAGAATTGCTGAAGATATTGATGAAACTGCTCTTTCCTATGCAGAAATTAAGATGTTGGCTACCGGTAACCCTTATATCAAGGAAAAAATGGACCTAGATATTCAAGTACAAAAACTTGAATTATTAAAGTCTAGTTTTAACTCTGTTAAGTATGAGTTAGAGGATAAAATCATTAAATATTATCCTCAGAAAATTCTTGAAACAGAAACTGTCATTGAAGGACTAAAAGCTGATATTAAGATAGCTAATAGCAACAAGTCTGATAAGTTTACCGGATTGGTACTTAACGGTCAAATGTATAGTGATAAGAAAGAAGCAGGAACACAACTTCTTGAAGTCACTAAAAAAATTAAATCACCTAAGCCAACTAAAATTGGTGAATATCGAGGTTTTGATGTGCTTTGTGTTTATGATATTTGGGAAAGGCAACCTTATCTAAAACTAAAAAACAATTTATCACATTATCTTGAATTAGGTAGTGATACTTTTGGTAACATTACAAGATTAGATAACTGTCTTAATAATCTCACTAAGTTATTAGATAATAATGTTGCTAAATTAGACAATGTGAAGAACCAATTAGAAAATGCTAAAGAAGAAGTCAAAAAACCTTTTGCTCAAGAGGAAGAATTAAAGACAAAGAAAGCAAGACTTTATGAACTTAACTCTATACTTAATCTTGATGATACCAGCAGAACAGAAAAAAAGGAAACTCCATATTACAAGGAGGTATTTTCTGAAGAAGATAAGGACACACTTGTTCAGAATGGTTTTGATAACTATGTTCAGAAAGAAGATAGTTATATCTTCAAGGTTGATATAAGTGACAAAGATAAAATTGAAAATATTTTATCTAGTCCTAGTCAAAAAATGTGCATATAGAAAGGTGGTGATGTAAATTGAAAGTTGATATTTATCAGGCTAAGGATACATTTAAAGGTATCTTTATGCCTTTATCTTATCTACAAGATAAGGGTATAGATATTGATATATCGCAGTATAACAAGGTTTACAGTTGTAATGTTGATGATGACTTTTCTGCAGAGGATATTTTTCGGAAATTCAATCTTGATATTCCAGATGATTTTACCGGTCATTCATTATCTGTCAGTGATGTATTTATCATTGACGATAATTATGATGTTGCTTATTACTGTGATAGATTTGGATTTAAAGAAATACGTAATTTCTTTGATACTAATTATTACAAAGAAGTTAATGAGGAACAGAAAGACACACTTGTTCAGAATGGTTTTGACAATTTTGTAAATAAAGATAATTTTTACATTTTCAAGTTTAGGACCTCTGATAAAGATAAGGTTAATTTCTTAATTCAACCACAAAAGAATATCCATAAATAAATAAAGGGCTATTATTTTTATATAATGGTCCTTTTTATATGTTTTAGGAGGTGTAAAAATGTTATACAACGACAACAAGCTTATGGATGAGCAAAAAAGATTAAGACTTGAAAAAGCCTATCAACAAGCTCGTATTCGTGATTCTGATGGTGACGGAATACCGGACTGTTTTGATGCAACACCGACAATAAGTTCTTATCAGTATTTTGAAATTGATAAAGCTGATTATGAGAGGGTAAAAAATGACCCATCAGTTGCTCAAAACTGTCGCAGAGTTGATGATGATAAATACATTTATCGTTATCAATCTCAAGAAGAACTTACTCGTGTTCAAAACAAACTTGAACAAAAAACTGTTACAAAATTACACAAATGAAAGGAAAGAAAGATTATGATTACTAATCTTACCGTAACTAGACTTAATGAGTCTCGAAACAATGGCATTGTAGGTTTTGCAACTGCCACATTTGACAAGACATTTACTGTTAATTCCATTTCCATTAGACAAAATCAAATGGATGGAAGTTTTTATGTCAGAATGCCACAGAGAAGAACACAAAATGGAACATACATTGATGTTTGTCATCCGTTATCAGCTAACACAAGAAATGAACTTAATAGACTTGTTCTTGATTGCTTCAATAAGAACCAAAAGTCTTATACAAACCTTGAAGAACAGTTTTCAACTAATCGTCAAGGTGTCAGTGTATCTGCACAAAATTGTGTTAAATACAATACTGCAGAAACTCAAAGTAATGTACTTGGCAGAATGGACTTAGTGGTTGGTGATATGGTAATTCACAATGCTAAGTTGTACGCTAATGCAAATGGTGAGCCTCAATTATCTTTACCTAGTTACAAGGATAGTAAAGGCGATTATCATGGTATTGTTATTCCAACTGATAAGTCGGCATTTCAAGAACTGAGAAATGTTGCTATTAATGAGTACAACACAGAGTACAAGTACTTAGAATGCACTCCAAATGAAATGAAAGCATTGAAAGAAAATTCAAATCTTCGTATCAAAACTAAGGAACTTAACAATGGTAACATTGCAATTAAGTTTAATGCTAAGGACTTGAAGAAAATCAATGATGTACTTCAACAAGCTAATGCAGTTAATAATAGCATTACAAGATAATGACAAATCATTAAGGGTGGACAATTCGTCCACCCTTTTCTCTTAAGGAAGTGGTTTATTGGCAAAAAATATAATGCGTAAAGAAACATCAATAAAGACTAAGTTGATTGGTTATTCTATACTTTTTATTATAACTTTTTTGTTTATTTCTTTTATAATCTATGGTTATTTAGATTATTCACAATATCACAAAGTGTCTGAATTTAGTATTGATAACATAGTTGATGTATGTTCTCACATTATTGATTTTAATTTTACTTTGTCCTTATCAAGTTCTGTAATTGTCCAAATATTAAAATTAAACTTGAATATTTGGTATGTTTATGTGTTATTTCTGCTTGTTTTTTGGGCCTTATCTATGGACACAAAAAACAATTTCAAAGGAATGGAACACGGTTCAGCTGATTGGATGAGTGCAAGTAAAATGAAAGCAATCCAAAAAGAAGCAAAAAAAACTGATAAGAAAATACCTATCGGCAAAGATTTCTATGTTTCAACTTCATCAAAAGTATTAAACAACTTAAATGAACTTGTTATTGGTGGCTCTGGCGCAGGTAAATCATTCCGTAAAATTAAACCGGATATTTTGCAAATGAATGGTTCATATATCGTTACTGACCCTAAAGGCGAATTGTATAGAGATTGTGCCAAAGTTTTAAAAAAGAATGGCTACAAAGTTAAGGTCCTTAATTTGGTTAACCTTAATTTCTCTAATTCTTTTAACCCATTTGCTTATATCACATCAGAACAGGATGTTGTAGATATAGCATCACTTTTTATGAAGAATACTGCAGGTGAGGGTGAAAAAGAAGACTTCTTCTCCGGTGCAGCACAAAAGTTATTAATAGCACTTATGATGTATCTTTATAAGTCTGAAAATGAAATCAAGACTTTTGGTAGAGTTGTAAGACTAGTTAATAGTATTAGATATAAGAATGGTGCTATTGATATGAGTTGTGAATTGGCTAGATGTCTTAACGAACATGCAACAAAATATCCGTATGACATCGCTAGTACAAACTGGGGTGGTATGCAAGGTAACGCTCAAGAAACACAGTCATCTATTAATGAAGTATTATCTACAAGACTTAGTTTGTTCGCAACTACAGACCTTGATGCCATAACTTCAACTGATGAAATGGACTTTGATAACGTTGGTGTTGAAAAAACTGCAATTTTCCTTATCATTCCATCAGCTCGTAATACATATAAAGTTGTTTGTAATATTTTTTATTCACAATTTTTTGAGCGATTACGAAAAGTAGCAGACTTAAAATATGACGGTTGTATGCCTTTACTTGTTAGTTGTGAAATGGACGAATTCGCTAATATCGGTGAAATACCTGCATTTGAAAATACACTAGCAGTTGCTCGTTCATACAATTTGAGAATTTGTATTGTTCTTCAAGGTTTATCACAGTTAAAAGCTATATATGAAAAAACATATGAAAGCATTATCGGTAACTGTAATATCTTTACTTTATTAGGTACTATCGATAATGATACATTACAGTATGTATCTGATAAGCTAGGTAAAATTACTGTCAGAAATGATAGTAAATCCTTTAACCGTGGTAGTGGTAGCCAAATGGGTGGAGGTGGACAAGATACTGAAGGTTATGGTGAGCGTCCACTACTGTATCCTGATGAAATCAAAGAAGTTATTAAGCCTAAAGGTGAAAGTATCCCTTATGGTGGTAAAGTTATTTGTTTTTTAGGATATGAACGACCGTTAATAACTATGAAATTTGATACTATTAACCACCCATTGTTTGCTGAATGTGGTTCTAAGTACAAAGAGTATGTTAAGAACAATACTTATATTGATAAAGAATTTGCACCAATATGGGAGCAAAGACTTATTAATTATGAAAAGATGTATAGCGAACAGGAAGATAACGAAAAGCTATCAAAAGAACAATACGATAAACAGAAAGAAATTGAAGATAAAGAAACCCAAGAAAAATTAGCAAGACAATTTGAAGAAGTTAATAATTGCCCACCACCAGTTAATGATGATGTATCTGATGATGAATATATTGAATATTCACAAGAAGCTGATAATCAAGAATATAACCCAGTTCCTGATTATGCAAACGAAGATGATATTGACCAATCAATTTATGATGAAACTTCCGGTGTTCTCGATGACATTGAGGAATTTATGTAAGGAGGTGATGAATATGGACTATGATATTAAGCCAGTACCGGATTTTGATGATAATGAAGTCGATGAATCTGAATACGATTATTCAGCTCCGTATGTTAAGCATTAATATACGAAGCTGACGGTAAGGAGGTGATGATAATGAATAGTATTGAAGATACTGCTCAACAATTTAATGTTGCAAGACCAATTAAGAGTGGTCTTACTCAAGTTCTTAATTCTATAAGAAGTATTCAAATGTTTTTGGACAAACATAGGCAACAACAAGTTGTACAACCAAATAAGGCAGTAGAACAACAACATAACTATAACTTTACCGGTCAACATACCGATATTGCTTTCTGTGATACTAACGGTTCAATTAGTTATGAAGAAATAAGTAATATTTCTGATTATAAATTAAAAGACAATGTTACTACTTCTTTTAACAAGGCTGTTGAAGAAGGTTACTTATCTTACGAAAATGCGACTTATACATTAACTGATAAAGGCAAAGAACATATTAATTCTAAATCTTTTATTGAGCAATTTGAAAAGGACCAAAAAAATTATATTGCTAATAATCAATTACAAAATACAGTTGCAATTAATCTTCAAGGAAATGGTGATGACCTTAAAATTTTTCAGTATGTTAATCAAATCGACCTTAATAAATTAAGTTATTCTAATCCACAACAATTTAAGCAGGTTCAAAATTATTTTGAGAAATGTGAAAAATACGATTTTGTTAAGATTAGTAAGGATGGTATTGTAACACCAACAGAAAAAACAAAAGGTATGTTCACACAACCTCAATCAGTTAATATGGAGAAGATTACAAATAAAAATATTGATAAAGTAATTGATATTAACAAATATCGTAATTCAGTGCAAACAGGTGCTAATGCAACTAAAGTTACTGCAAAAGCAGGTTCATCAGTTGCTAAAACCGGTGCAACTACTGCCTCTGCAGGTGTAACGGCAGTAATTGATTTATCAAAAGAAGCAGTTAAAGCATTTGACAAAGCACAAAAACTTAATCAATCTAAAAGGATTTCACAATCCAATCACTAAAGAGAAGTTAGAAATAACTTCTCTTTTTTATTTTTAAGGAGGAAAACAAAATGAACCGACTAAGTAATAATAACCCTTCAGTTAAAGCTGACAAGAAGAACGCAAGACTTAAGCGTATGCAAAAAATCTACAATATGACTGTAGTAGTTTCAACACTTATTACTACTACTTCTATAAGTTCATCAGCCGTAACTAAGCCATCTGGTGTAAGTACCGGTGCTATGAATAAGATTATTGATATTGTTTTTTATATCTTATACGCAGGTTGTGCAATTTATGCAGCCTCAGCTGCGTTTTCTATTGTTAAAGGTCATAACGAAGAAGACCCTAGAACAATGAAAGGTGGTATAGCAGGTGCAGTAATTGCAGGTATTGTATGTGGTTCACTTATTGCTATCAAGAAGGCTATCTTTAGCTAATAAATCAAAGCATAGTACCTAATTAAAGGTACTATGCAAGGAGGTGTTGTATATTTGCTTAGAAAATATAAAGTTAAAAACTTAAAGACCATATCGATGGAAAATTCCAATCGTAAACGGACAAAACTTATAGCACTTCTTATGCTAGTTATTATGCTGATTACAATAACAACCGGTGGGGCAAGTGCAGTTACTATTGATAAAGAAAGTACCGGTGGAATTCAAAACATTGAATATTTTGAAGATGAGGTTTTAGAAGATTTTAGAACCCATGAAAATGTTCAAAGAAGTCCTCAGAGGACATATATTTTTTCAGACACATACGAATTAATTAAAAGATATAATAGCTATTCTCATCAAGTAACTAAATGGTGTAATAACCTTAACGCAGATAAAAATAATACAAATACGAAAAAGAACAGTGACAAAGCTACAGAATTATCTGGTGAATGGCACGAACTTTTCCTTAATTTGCGTAATCTATACGATACCGTTAGTAGAAGTTGCTTTAGTTCTGATAGTGACGGTAAGGCTCATTGGAGAGATTATCAAGGTGGTAAATACACCTATGGTGACATTATAACCAACAATGACTACAACAATATTCGTAAAAACATTAGTTCTTATAATTCAGATTTTAACAAGCTTATTACTAATCTAAAACAAGCTAATCAAAAAATTAAAGAGAATAACACCTCACAAGTTATCAGTAATACAACAAAACTTATGAGTGGTCAGTATAGCATTGTAACATATATGTGGAAGCAGTTAGGTCGAACACTTAAAGATTTTGGCAATGGTAATGCAAGAAAAGGAAGCAACTTTTTTGGTATATCTTGGGGTACTAACTCAATGAAGAAAATTGCAAATCTTATTGCTCCTATCACAAAAGCATTTGCCTATTGTCTTGTTGTTATATTATTTGGACTTAATATGACTAACACGATGTTGCAATTTGAATTTACAAGTCCTAGAGGAATATTAAGAGCATTAGGCACATTATTAATTGCAAAAATATGGGTTGACCTTTCAGTTACTGTTTGTGGATATATTGTAAGTACAGTAAATTCAATGAATTCGCAATTACTTAACTTATTAAAAATTAATGCACATGGAGTGGTTTATTTATCTAATTTTGAACCAAAAACTGTTAATGCAAGTAGTTGGAATTTCATAGGTACTATAATAAGTTTTTTTCAAGGACTATTTTGGAGAGGTCCGGAATTAATTTTAATAATTGCATTAGGTTTTGCAATTATAAGTGTGTTTATCAAAATTCTAAGTCGTGCTTTTGAACTTACTTGCTTAATGGCAATATCTCCTCTTGCATTTGCTTGCGTTGCTAACGATGAAGCTAAAGTCTATTTTAAAAAGTTCATCGGAGCTTTTCTTTCAACTTGTTTATATATGACTTTTATGATTATTTGTTATTCAATAGGTAGTCAATGGTTATCAGAGGCAAATAGTGCATTAGATGTTGCAACTAATTCATTCTTTACAAATATGAAACAATTAATACCTAGATTTGTTATCATATTTGGCATATGTAGAATTATGGCTAAACCACCTAAAGCTTTAACTAATTTAATTGATTAAGGAGGATTAATAATGCGTAAAGTTAATATGACAAAGCAAAATATTATTAAGCCAAAAGCTTTGTTTATGGGATTGTCAATTCGACAAATAGTAATAATGGCTATTGGACTATTGGTATCATTAGGTGTTTTTGCTCTATTATACTTTGTCCTTGGTGCTTCCGTTGACTTAGCTTTAATTCCGGTTTTTCTGATTTTAATTCTGTTTGGTGCAGGTAGTATTGCTCAGATAAATGGTTCATCGGCTTTAGCTTGGTTATTAATTATAATGAAGGGTAATATTACTCGACATTATGAAAGTAAAGGAGTGTTCGATAGATATGAAGAATAACAAAATTGTTAATGTTAACATTAAGCAACAAACTGAAAATTACGGTAAAAGCAAGAAAAATCCAAAGTCAGCTCAGGATACTTTACCTTGGGATGAAGTTTACACTAACGGAATTTTCCGTTGTGGCAATAACTTTTCTCTACGATTTTTCATTCAACAAGTGAACTATAAGACAAAGAAAGATAGTGACAAAGATATTACCTACGATAAATATCAAACTTTTCTTTCCTCTCTCCCATCTAACATTAATTATCAAGAATTTATCGTTAACAGTCCTTTTGATAAGGAATTACTTGATAAAGCTATGATACCTAAAGACAATCAAAATGTTAGAGAGGACATATTACAAGATTATCAAAATGTTATGAGTAACATCGTTGATAAATGTGTTAACACAACTTGTAATCAGCTTATCATTGGTGTTATCTCTTTTGAACCAAAAACAAAACTTGATAACATCAATATTCTATTCAAGATTTTTGACCAATTTGAAATTTTGTTTTCTGATATGGACAGTAAAATTACTATGGTTAAAACAGAAGAATGTTTTGAAATATTACATAACATTTATCATTCTTGCGATAACGAGCCATTTTTATTGCCATCATCATACATTCAGCACGATTGTAAGTTAAAAGACTACATTGCACCATCGCACTTTACCTTTAAGTCTAAACTTATTGAAGTTGGTTCAACTTTCAGTTCTGTTATGTTTGTAAGAAGCATCAGTAAATCTTGTGATGATGAGTTCATTACTGATTTACTGGACAATAATTATAAGATTACAATCTCTAAGCATTTGAAAAAATTAGAGAAATCTTATGTTTTTGATATGCTCAAAAGACAGATGGAAGATTTGGAAATGCGACTCGAAAAACGTAGAGAAAACAACAAAAAGCACGGTGGTGAATTTATTCCTTATTCTCTTCAAAATAGAGAAAAAGAATTAACTGATTTGCAAGACAAACTAGGTGACTCAAACTGTGATATGTTTCAAATGGGTATTTACATTTTTGTATCTGCTACTACTGAAGATGAATTAAGAGAGCTAATGCTTTTTGTTAAGCAAAAAGCACTTGAACATCAAGTTAAGATTGACATTCTTAGTGGCTCTACTTATCAAGAGAAAGGCTTAAAAACTATTTGTCCCTTTGCTAATCCGGTAATTAATGCTGATGGTACTTTTTTGGGACAACCGTTTTATCTATTAACTAATGAAGTAGGTAACTTTATCCCTTTTAGCTACCGTAATGTATTCGCTGAGGGTGGAATATATTACGGTATTAATAAAGTCACTAAAGCCCCTATCCTAATCAATCGTTCTGATAATATGAACGGTAATGCTTTTACACTTGGACCTAGTGGTTCTGGTAAAAGTATGAGTATCAAATCAGAATTATATGCTATTATGACAAAATTTCCTAACGATGAAGTTATTGTAATTGACCCAGAAAACGAATATTCCCCATTAGCACAATCTTTCAACGGCGAAGTTATAAAACTATCACCTAACTCAACTAATTATCTTAATATATTTGATACTGATTTAAGTTTTGTTGATGAAGGTACGAACGCAGTTGGTCTGAAATCTAACTTTATTATGTCATTTGTGGAAGTATCTCTTGGTCGAACACTTACCGGTACTGAAAAAGCCATCATAGATAGATATGTTCTTAAAGTGTATGCTGATTACCAAAACGGCAGAACTTCTGAAATGCCAACTCTTAAAACTTTCTATGATTTATTATTGAGCGATGATTCAACTGATGCTAAAACTATAGCAACAACACTTGAACTATATGTAACTGGTTCATTTAACATTTTTGCTCATCATACTAATGTTGAATATCATAAGAAATTTATTGTCTTTGATATTAACGAGTTAGGAGAACAACTTAAAACAGTAGGATTGCTTGTTACTCTTGAACTTCTTTGGCAAAGAGTTGCTGAAAACAAAGCTAAAGGTATTAGAACGTGGGTATTTACTGATGAATTTTCTGTGATGTTTAATGATACAAACTCTCAGATTTATTCTACCGGTGATTTCTTCGTTAAAGTATATAAGAGGATTAGAAAGTATGGTGGTAATGCCTGTGGTGCTACACAGAACATTTCTGATGTACTTGAAAGTAAACAAGCCTGTTCTATGCTCAATAACAGTGATTTTGTTACACTTCTTAACCAAAAGCCATCTGACCTAGAAGCTATTATTAATCAATGGCATTTATCTGAATCACAAGTATCATATATTAACAGTTCTGATGTTGGTACTGGTCTTATTATTAGTGGTTCAAATGTTATCCCATTTGAAAATTTAATGACAACTGATAGCTTAATGTATAAGATATGTACTACTAAGTTTGAAGATAAGCAGAAGGAAATGAGTCAATAATGAACATACTTATTATTGCAGACAAAAAGACTTCAAAAGAATATACAGAACTATTAAAAGCCACACCTAATATTAATTTGTTAGGTGTGGTTAATTCTATAAATTCTATTGATTCTGTAAAAAGTTTAAGACAGAAATATAATCCACTTGGACTATTAGTTGATACTTCTGTTAGGCATAAAGGCATAGATATATCTTTATTAATTAAATCGTTACAAAAAGTATTTAATCAATCAAGAATATTACTTTTTGCTAGTAATGATGAAATAGATTTATTTAATGATTTTGGGTTATATGGTGTCATAGGCAATACTATTACAAGTATTCAGTTTAATGATGTAATTAAATCATTTGTTAATAATGAAGACATTGATACATCAGTTATTTCTCAAGAGCTAACAGACAGATATATTAAAAGAAACACAAAAACAAAATCTAGTTTAGCTAATAAGAAAATCATTCCTATTATACTAATTGCCTTAGTTATTATTCTTTTGATTGTATGTTTCGTTTTGAAAAATAATGATAGCGTGGACAATTTGTCCACACCGGATGAAGCAACTATTACTTCATCATCTACAATACCAACAGAAGAAAAAACAACTGTATCTTCTGTTATTGAAACATACACATCTAATTCAGATAAATATGTTACTAACAATCAAGTCATTGTAAATACTACAACTATCCCTCTATCAACTGTTCCAACAACTACAAAGATAATAACAACACAACCTACAACTAAAAAAGTTGTTCAGAGGAAAAGGAAAAAGAAATCTTCTAATTCTAATAGTAGTTCAAACAATAATGCTAGTAATGTACCGGTTCAGACACAACCACCTGTAACAAAAAGAATTGTTAAGAAAAAGCCAAAAACTCAAACACAGATTAAAATTGACTATGGTAATAATAACTGGTCTAACAATGGTAAAGTCGAAACTAGTATTAGTTTATCTTACTATTCTAAAACACTTGAAGTAGCCGATAGTGTTACTATAACTGCTACAGTAACTCCTAAAAGGAAAAAAGTCCATTGGAGTAGTAGTAATACTAGTGTAGCTACTATTAAACAAAATGGCTATGTTAAAGCTAAAAATGTTGGTACTGCAACTATTACTGCTACTGCAGATGGTAAATCAGCTACCTGCACAATTTATGTAAAAAAGCGAACATAAGAAAGGATTAAATTATGATTGTAATTTACGCAGAAAAATACTCCCTTGCAAAAGAAATAGCAAATGCACTTAATGCAGGAAATAGGATACCATATGACAAAGATAATCGTATTTGTCATTGGGAATTTGAACTTGATGGTGATAAAGCTATACTTCTTCACGGTCAAGGACACCTTATACAACTTGCACAAGCTAAATCTTATGGTGAACAGTATTCTAAATGGGATATTAATGCTTTTCCTTGTATTCCGAATGAATACAAATTAGCAATAAAGGATAATACAAAAGTTCTATATGACTATATCAAACCATTTTTTGATAAGGCAGATTTATTAATTAATGCAACCGACCCAGACCGTGAAGGTGAATTGATTTTTGACTATGTATATCGCAGTTTGAATTGCAAAAAGCCTTGGAAAAGAGTTTGGCTTACTGACCTTACATACGGCAAAATTCGTTATGCATTTGAGCATTTAAAAGATGGTTTTGAAATGCAGAACCTTCAAAAGTCCGGTGAAGCAAGAGCTATTGCTGATTGGCTTTATGGTGGTAATTTAACTGTTGCTATGACAGTTAAGTTTTCTTCTGATAAGGTTCTTTCTGTAGGTAGAGTTCAAACACCAACACTTGCAATGGTAGTTAACAGAGAAAGAGAAATCAAAAACTTTGTAAAGAAACCTTTTTATAAGGTCATCGGTGAATTTACTACAACAGATAATAGCATTTATAAAGGCGAATATATTGCAGGTAAATTTGATGATAAGGGTTCTGCAGAACAACTAATTAGTTCTTTATCAAATAAAGGCAGTATTAAGTCTGTTGAGCATAAGCAAAAGACAGTAACTGCACCTTTGCTTTTTAACTCAACACAACTTCAGATTGCTTGTGCAAAACACCTTAATTGGGACTTAAAGAAAGCTGAAAGTACAATGCAAAAATTGTATGAAGCAAAGTATATGAGTTATCCAAGAACTAATACAGAACATCTAACAGTTGCTATGATGAATGAAGTAGAAAAAACTATTGAAAAGCTAATGCAAGTTGAAGAATACAAAAAGTATTCTCTTGATAAAGAAAATTGGCTTGAGTTTAGCAAACGACACTTTGATGATGATAAAGTTGGCTCACATACTGCTATTATTCCAACTCTAAATGTTCCATCTTCCCTATCTGATATTGGTGATGATGATATGATTGCACTTTATGATTTACTAGCTAAATCATTATTAAGGATTGTTTATCCTAAAGTAGTAATTGAAGATACAACAATTATTACATCTGTTAATAATAAAGATTTTGTATCTAAAGGTAGTGTTATTGTTAATGAAGGTTGGTATAGTGTTGACGCTATGCCTGATAAAATTAATATTTTACCTTCTATTAATGAAAATGGAAATGTAAGTTGTAATTTTGATTTAGCTAAAGGCGAAACACAACCACCAAAGCGATACACCGAACCTGCTCTTATCAATGCGATGGAACTTGCAGGACAACACTTTGAAGATGAAGAAGCAAAGTCTTTGTTTAAGCAACAGAAGAAAGGACTTGGAACTGATGCAACAAGAGTTAGCACAATCGAGGGATTATATCATAGAGGTTACATCGTTAAAAAAGGTAAAACTGTAGTTCCTACAGAACGAGGATTTTATGTTATTGATACTTTACCAGTATCAGATATTAAATCAGCTGAATTAACCGGTGAAATTGAAAAACAACTTTATGATATTGAACTTGGTAAACTTAACTATGATGATTTTATCTCTCATATTGAAGATAAAGTAAAACTATGGTATGCAGAAATTAAGAATTCTAAAGCTAAGGCATATGTCGATAAATCTAGTATTTGTCCATTGTGTGGCAATAAGCTATATAAGAGCAAAACTAATGTTTACTGTAGCAATTACAAAATAGGTTGTAAGTTTAGCATTCCTTTTGAATTGTGTGGAAAAAAATTAACGCAAAATCAAATCAATATGCTTATTTCTAGCCAAAGAACTAACATTATTAAAGGGTTTAAATCAAAAGCAGGAAAAGAATTTGATGCTTCACTTAAGATTAACGAACAAGGAAAGCTTGAATTCATTTTTCCTGCTAGAAAAAAGAAAAAATGATTACTTATCTCATTATTGTAGGCTTTTATGCCTACTTTTTTTATGCCCATAATTTTTATAAAAACAGACTAAACGAATTAAAAAAACAGCCATTAACTTCTCTAAGAGTAAAGAAGTTAGTGGCTATTTTAATATCTATCGCTTTTATTGAAGGGACTCTACTATTAGCTACAGATTCATTGATGTTAATTAATTTCAATATTTTTCCTGCGTTAATCTGTTTATTTAAATTAAAGGTTCTCAATGCTCGCATTAAGAGAACAAGAAAGAAGATGTATAAATAATGTTTTATTACAAAAAGAAAGATATGTACATTTTTACTCCTGAAGAAAAATCTGAAGCTCACAATATATCTACTACTGACTACCTATCAACTAATTATGGGTTATCTTTTAAAAAGGATGGTAAAGGTTATAGATGTATTGAACACAATAGTCTTGTAGTTAATGCTGATGACAAAGCGTGGTTTTGGAATTCTCTTTCTGTTGGTGGTGGTGACATTATCGCATTTGTGTCTAAAATTGATGATAGGCTTGATTGTAGAGCAGTTGAGTTAAGTTATGAGCAATCCTTAAAAACTGTTTTAAAGCCTATTTCAAGCGAAAGTAATACATATCATTCAACATATAAAAAGGCAAAGAAACAAGTTGTTGAAAGAGAAAGTAAAGAAATTCATTTGCCACCAAAGAAACAAGGAAGATATAATAGGCTTTTTGCATATCTAATACAGAGTAGAAAACTTGATAAAGATATTGTTAGTTGTCTTTGTAAGCACCACTATCTTTATGAGGACCAACGAGGTAATGTTGTATTTGTTGGTAAAGATAAGAATAAAGAACCTAAATATGGGGCAATCAGAGGCACTTTAACAGATAAGCAATACCGTAAAGAATGTACCGGTAGTGATAAGGCTAATGGCTTTTATCTACAAGGATACGATAAAGAAACTTTATTTGTATTTGAAGCACCAATCGATATGTTATCCCATGCAACGCTTATTAATATTGCTTGTGATAGCAAAACTGCGTGGCTTAATTCTTGTAGGTTATCCCTTGGTTGTGTATCTGATACTGCACTTGCCCACTATTTACAAGAGTATCCTACTACACGCAATATAGTTTTTTGTCTTGATAATGACAAAGCAGGAATTGAAGCAACAGAAAAATATATGCAAAAGTATTCTGATTTAGGTTACAATGTTAGTAATCAACCTTCATCAGTTGGTAAAGACTATAACGATGAACTTGTGCAGTTAAAAAATAATAAAGCCGTTACCTCACACTTTATGAAGTAACGGCTATTTTGTTATTTGACAATTTTTGATTTTTATTTTATAATGAAAAAAATAAAAAATTCATCTATCGTAGGTGTACCACCACCTACGATAGCCTAATGATAACAAGAAACGGTTGTTAACATCAGTTTTTGAATTTATTTGATTTTATCATATAAATTTAAAAATGTCAATTAGTCATACTATATAATCTTATATATTTATGTCATATCTGTAGTTATTCATACTGCACTTGTTATTATAGCAAGTGCAGTTTTTTTATTATTAATCAATGAAAGGAATCAATGAAAGGAGGAATAGCAATGAGTAGTAATGAACTTTTTAAAATGCCTAATACAATCTTTGATATGAACCTTAGTTCTACAGAACTAACTGTATTAACTGCAATGTATAGCCTACGAGGAGTATGCTATAAGAATAAAAAATATATAAGAATATCACAAAAAGCTATTGCTACTATGACAGGTTTAACACCTAAGACTATTTCTCGTATCATTGATAAGCTTAATAGGCTGAATTTAATTTTTGAGGTCAGAAGATATTTTGTCGATGAGCATAAGCTTGGTACATATCATTATACTTTACCTGTAGTTATATATAACTATTTCTTTGTTAGTAGAAGAATTTTTAAATTATCAAATAAATTAACTGCGTCTGAATTTAGAATGTATCTTTATTGTTGCAAATGTGCTGATAGTCGAACTATGCAATTTTGGAACAGTTTTAATGATATTTGTAATCATTTAAATCTTCATCGTTCAAGTGTTATTGCTACCCTAAAATCTCTTATTAAAAAAGGTTTAATTAGTAGATATAGAGTAAAAAAGAAAGATGGCAGTTATGCTGATAATTATTATCAGATAAATACCATCTTAATCCGTAAACCTAAGATACAACGCAAAAAAAGAAGAAGATACTCTTCTCGACTAAGTATCTTCCCTTTTAGATTTGTTTTAGGCATATTCAAATCTTACAAGAGTATTGTACACAATTTACACAAGGCTGTCAAGTGTTTTTCTTTATCAAGGGGTAGTCCAAAAATTTACACCTCTGTGAGGAGTACCCACTTACATACCAACAGAAAGAAAAATAATATAAAATTATACCTTAAGTATAGATGTAACTTAGAGTATTATTGCTGAAAAATTGTGAATAGTTGAGTACAGGTATAAGAAGTTTTCAACATTGCTTTGCTTTTGAGTTTTCCACATTGAGTGTCTTTCTGTCAGTCATTATAAATCACTTGATAGTTTGTTAGTTTATGAGTGTGGAATATTTATTTTTTCTCTGTTGGTTTCTTCCTGTTGTTTATTGTATGGACAGTTCACATTTTTCATTGACTTTATATGCTCAAAAGCATTATAATTATTTTGGATGGAGTGATTATATGGAAAATAAGTTTCAAATGACCCTAGAAGACAATATATTTCTTGCAAAAAGAAATATTGTTGATATTATTTGGAAAAGTGCTAGACTTGAAGGTTTGAATGTAACTTTCCCAGATACAGAAGCAATTTATAGAGGTTCAGTCATCTCTGATGTAGAAGTAAATACTGTAATTGCAATTAATAACTTAAAACACGCTTGGCAGTTTATTTTGGATACTATAGAATACCCTATTGATTATCCGTATGTTTGTAAAATCAATCAGTATGTAGAATATAATCTTATTCCTAATGCCGGTTTTATTAGAAATTTTCCAGTATCTATTGGTGGTACAAGATGGAAACCGGAACTACCTATTGAAAGCAAAATCAAGGAAGAAATTGAAAATATTAAAACTATTGCAAATCCTACAGAACGAGCAATCACAATGATGTTGCATTTAATGCGTAGGCAAATGTTTGGTGATGGTAATAAGAGAACTAGTATGCTTTCTGCAAATCAAATAATGATTTCAAACGGTGTTGGTATCATTTCTATTCCGGTTGAATTACAAAGGGATTTCTCTAAAATGCTAGTTGAATTTTATGAAACAAACAAAATGGATGATATTAAAGAATTTATCTACCATTCTTGTATTGATGGTATTCCTTTACAAAAAAAGGAAAGTGAGCATAATTACAATCCAAATGATGATTACTATTTAAAAGTATCATTTAAGGAAGCTACTGTTCTAGAAAAGAATGGTATCAGTTTTGAAGGAACTGTACACGAACAAGGAAATAGTGTTATTAGGATTAAAACTTCTGACAAAACTAAAGTTGATGAAATTATTAATTCATACAGAAACAACAATAGTATAAAAAATCTAATATAATGAAAAACCTTGGACAATTTGTCCAAGGTATTGATAACAGTAAAGGGTGGACAAATTGTCCACCCTTTTTTACATAACAAAAAATTTTACTAATTCATTCTGATTTTTAGAAATTAGAAAATCAGCCAATAAATCAAAATTATAGGCTATCATCATATTATTAACTTCTAATTTATCAATCACTTTTGGAATAGTAGTTTTAAATTTTTTTAATACTGTTACCAAAGCCTTAACATGTCGTATTTGTACACTGTAGTTAGGATATTTTTCAATATCCCTTCTTATACCGAACAACGGTTGAAATGGGTCAGGCTTGTTTCCTGTGTACAAAATCATAAGCATGGTTGCATTATATAATTGCTTTCTTGCTTTGTTCCACTTTATATGGGGGTGATTATTGTGATTTCCTAATCTTGTAGCATTAGCATTTATCCCACCAACCAATGGAGCATTAATTAATGGATTGAACAACAGTGGCAATTCTTTTCCGGTTAATTTAGAAAAATCATTTGCTGTGGTTTTTCCACAAATAATTGTTTCTTTTTTATCTGTAATTTTATGAATACAAGTAAACATAAAGTATGTTTTAGATATATCATTACCAGCATCACTTTTAATAGTGATACCATTCATAACTGGTAAATGAACTTCTGGAATAACATCATAGTTTTGTACTATTTGTATTCTTCTATTATGACCTCTACAGTCCATATATTAGCCTCCTATATTTTTATAACGAAAGGAAATAAAAAAATGAATGTTTCAAAAGAAAAAAACTCAAATTTAACAGTTAAGGTACACAATGTATGTACATCTGTCTTCATCTTTGGTGAAATGCACCACTCAAATAAGGTTGTTATGCAGATGTTGGAATATGCTCAAAACATAAGATATAATGCTTATGTTTTGATTGATGATTGTTATACTCTTCAGGATACAAATACAAAGTTCATTTGTATCTGTAGAAAATGTGAGAGAGAAAAAGCAAATGCAATAATCACATTTGAAGAAGAAAATAACGATTATAATAACGATTATATTGAATATGTGGAAATACTTACTTGTGGTCAAGATACCAAAACTCTTGAAGAACAAGATGCTATGTTAATAACTGCAAAGTATAAATATCTTATTAAATAAGACATAGTGATTTATTTCCAAAGGGGTGGACAATTTGTCCACCTCTTTTTTCATTCAGTGATTAAAATGGTAATTCATCATCATCTATATAAATTCTAATCGCATTTAATCTAGCGAACAAATTATCAAATAATACCTTTCTTTTGTTCAAACTCAATCTTTTAGCTAATTGATAAAATTTTACTATAGTCTCTATTTCAATACATGTTATCGTACTATAATTATATCTACTATAAACAAAACAACTTATTAATTTAGAATTATCCTGCAAAAATTCTTCTAATCCAGTACTTTTAATTAATATAGACAAATTATTAATTATTTCTTCCACATCATCTACGATTATAGGTTTTTCTAAATACCAATTTATAACCAATACTAAATAATCAGCAAAATTTTGATAATCTTTTTTCTCTGCTTTAGAAAAATTAATATATTCAAATATTCCTGAATCTACTTCTTTAGTGATTTCAGAAAAAGACTGGTACCTCTCTGTTTCATCAACCTTTATCATCTTTTCAACAATAGTAGTATATTTAAATTTAGAATATTCTCCTTTATCTTTTAAAAGATGTTCAAATAACTTTCCAACAAAAAACAATTCTGTACATACATCATATTTTCTATCACAAGTTAATTCTTTAGGCTTATCTGTTACATCCCAATTTAAATAAACACTATTTTCATCATTATTTTCATTAATAATTTGTTTACCAAATCCAAAATCAATGATTTTTACATTTCCATTCTTATCAATCATAATATTTGAATTACGAATATCTCTATGAAGTATATTATTATTCTCCAAATATTCAAAAGCATTAACCGTATCGACAAAAATATCTTCCCAACTCTTGTTATTTTCCATTGGTTCATACTTATCAATACTAACACCATCAATATATTCCATTTGCAAATATCCGATTTTATGAGTTGGATATATGTAGTAATCATATATACGTACTATGTTGGGATGTGATAATGAACAAAGTATTTTAATTTCATCAATGAATCTTTTATAACATTCATCTATGTCATTACTACCTTTAGGATTATATTTCTTAAAAGCAAACTCCATCCCAGTAGTAACATCTCTAAGTAATTTAGTATCCCCAGTTCCACCTGAACCGAGGTTTCTAACAAAAGTAAAATTTTTAATAAATGTATGATTGTCACCGTTTAACATTTCTTTCATAAGTTAATCTCCTTATAATTTATATTTTTTACTAATAAACAAAGTATTATAGCTATGTTATCATAAAAATCATCCTCCTTAAACTAATGATAGATTTATATTAAAGGTGGACAATTTGTCCACGCTTATATATTAAACAACTATTTTTTTACTATAAGTATATATATATTCATCTGTAGAACACCAACCTACATTATCAAGAAACACATCCTCTTTAATAGGAATTTTATATAGCGTAAAATATTTTGTTTCTTCTAGCAAATATATTCCAAAATCAAATGATGGTGATATTTTTATTTGCCTATCACAAAATCTGCAATGTTGCGATAATCTTCTGTTTACCAAATCAATGTTGCAATTAGTTTTTAGAAAATTTAATACTTTTCCTTTAATTAATCTTTTAGCAGATGACAGGTCAATAATACGAGGTAAATCTGCTCCACTGCAATACTCATAAAATTCCCCATCATTATCCGGTTCAAAATAAAAATTATAGTATTCTGTAATCATAACTTTAATTTCATTATTTTCGAAACCACAATATGGACACTTTCTATTTTTAGAAACCAAATAAATATAATCACAAATTAAAAAACGTTCTTCATAATCTTCTTCAAACCATTTTATAAATTTGTAATAATCTTTAGAATTAGTAACATACCATTTTTTTAATTTTGGATTCCATTTAGCACCTAATGATTTTGCTTCATCCTTTTCTGCATATGGAACATTTAGTAATAGCATAATTGTTTCACCTAATTCTAATTATTTTCACACATTTTTGAGATTATATATTAATAGCCTCATAATAAATGGAATTTATTATTATTTTGATTAACTGTTCTAATTCGTTTTATTTTTACAAATTTTGACATTCAAAAAGTAATAAAAAACGCAGATGCTTTCAATAAAAAGAAAACATCTGCAAAAATCACATTAAAATATTGACCTGACGTCCACTTTATGGTATAATAAAAGGGACGAGAGGATAACAAATCCTTTAGTCAGCAGATTATTGGCGTAACCTGCTGACCCACCAAGTAAGTAGTAATGATACTTATTGATGTTAAAGGCTAATTTGCTCATTTAATTATAAGCGAAATTAGTTAATTTGTCAATTAGCACTCACAGACTACTTGCAGATGTGGTAGGATGTGAGTTTTCTTTTTGTCGCAATGAACAATTGAATAGTCTGGGTTTTAGTGGACGATTAATACAAGGTAATATATAATAGTTATGCCACAACTCTATCATACTAGAATATGACGGACGAGCGAGCCACCATCCTCAAATTATGGTGATACCTTATATTACTTAAGAGCTTAGTTAACTCTGTTTCAGACAACTTGGAGGGCGATTACATCTAACGATGGATAGTTGCCAATTACTTGGTACTCGACCCTGCAAAGGAATTTCGTTCAGCCACGACGCTAAACAAATAAAATAATAATCATCTGCCGTATCAATTACGGTACGGTGGATGTTTATATATAGCAAAATAGTCGTACAGGTTGCGTACTTTAAAAATAAAGTACAGAACCTATACAACTGTGGCGCGCTGAAAGGGACTCGAACCCCCGACCTACTGGTTCGTAGCCAGTCACTCTATCCAGCTGAGCTATCAGCGCATTTCAGGGCAGTCATTTTCGACTGCCCATACATAATAACACATCTTTTTGAAAAAATCAACCCTTAATCCATAAAGAAATGTAAAAAAGCTAAATAAGCCATATAAACATCAACTTTACTTACGATTTCAAATGGTGCATGCATAGAAAGTACAGGTACACCAAGGTCAACTACATCAACATTCATATTAGCAACATACTTAGCGATAGTACCACCACCACCAAGGTCAACCTTGCCAAGTTCACCGACTTGCCAAATAATATTGTTGCTTTCCAGCATTGAACGAACTTCACCCATATATTCAGCTGAAGCATCACTTGTGCCACTCTTACCTCTAGCACCTGTATATTTAGAAATTACAACGCCTTCATTAATGTAAGAACAGTTCTTTGGTTCAAAACAACTTTCATAAGTTGGGTCAACTGCTGCATTAACATCAGCTGATAGGCACTTACTCTTTGAAAGGACTCTATAGCCTTCTTCGCCCTCAGACTTAGCTAGGTCATAGATAAAGTATCTTAGGAAGTCACTCTGCATACCTGTGTTACCGTCTGAACCTGTTTCTTCCTTATCTGTTAGATATGTGATACAAGTCTTGTCAGGAATACCGGCATCAATAATAGCCATTAGTGCAGGGTAAGCACAAACTCTATCATCATGACCATATGAACCAATCATACTTCTGTCAAAACCAATATCTCTAGCCTTAAAAGCAGGTACTAAAGTTAGTTCTGCTGATAGGAAGTCATTTTCAGTAAAGCCATACTTATCATAAAGTAGCTTCATTGTGTTTAGCTTAACCTGTTCACCATCTTCGTCACTATATGGACGGCTACCTACTAGACAATTTAGGTCTTCACCTGTAAAAGCTGAACCCAGAGTTTTCTTAGCTTGTTCTTGACCTAGGTGTGGAAGAATATCTGTAATACAGAAACATGGGTCATTTTCATCATCACCAACAGAAATATCAACATAAGTACCGTCAGTCTTACAAACTCTACCGTGTAAAGCTAGTGGGATTGTTGTCCACTGATACTTCTTGATACCACCATAGTAATGAGTCTTAAATAGAGCCATACCGTCCTTTTCGTATAATGGGCTTGGCTTTAAGTCAATTCTTGGTGAGTCAATATGAGCGATAGAAAGTAATACACCGTCTCTTGTACCCTTTCTGCCGATAACTGCAAGACCTACTGCTTTGTTACGGTTTACAATATAAATCTTATCACCGGCAGAGTAAGTTCTGTCAGGATCATATTCTTCAAAACCGTTTTCTTTAGCCTGAGCAACTGCTTCAACAACAGCTTCTCTTTCTGTTCTTGATTTATTTAGGAAATCCTTATATGGTTCACAAAATTCATCAGCTTTTTCAATTTCACTATTGCTGATTGAGTGAATTTTCTTTTTGCCTGACATTAGGATTTCGTCCATTAGTGTCTTTGAATCTTCATTAGACATAATATCATTACCTTTCCTTATAAATTTCTATATATATTTTCTTGGCACTTTCAACCTTTTCCACATAATTCTCTGTTTCCGGATAAACTATAACACTAAGAGTTTTTCCGTCAAGACTACATTCAGGGTCATTTAGCCAATTATCAACTGCACCGAAACCGGCATTATATGCTGCTACGGCAGTTTTTTCAACATTATCATACCTATCTAACAGATAGCTTAAAAAATATGTTCCAAACTTAATATTCACTTCCGGGTCGTACAAATCAGACTCTTTATATTTTGTTTTGTCATTAGGAATATTGTTCTGTAAAAATTCAAAGCATTCAGGAGTAATCTGCATCAAACCTTTTGCACCTGCACCGGACTTACTGTCAGGTTTAAAGTGGCTTTCTGTACGGATAACTGCATATACAAGGTTATCATCCACATCATAAAGGTCACTGTACTTTTCTACAATCTGTGAATATTTCTTTGGGTACTGAATTTTTTTAATATCGTTTACCTTGTCATTAATAGAATCATTTCCACCAAAGATATGAAAACATAAAACTGTAACTAAGGCAACTATGGCTGTAAAGAATACCACCAAAATTAAGGTAGCACAACCACTCTTTTTCCTTTTTCTCTTGGGTTTTCTATTAATCATATTATAAACCTACTACTTGGTTTTAGATACCGAATTTTACAAAATAGCTTTTACAACACTTTCAACCTGTGACTTTACTTCATCAAGGCTACCGTTATTTTCAATTACATAGTCAGCCTTTGCTCTGTAAAAATCATCACTATGCTGAGCATTTATCCTATCCATAGCTTGTTCTGTTGTAATAGCGTCCCTAGAAATTATCCTCTTTACTCTGGTATCTAAGTCAGAGAGAATTACAAGGGTGTTGTTGCAAAATCTTTCTCCGTTACTTTCAAAAAGTACAGGAGCATCTAATATAAACTTATCGTAACCTTTGTGGGAATATTCCTCTATTTCCAAAAGTGCCTTTTCATATATATATGGGTGAGTGATTTGGTTTAGCTTTTTAGTTGAATTTTCATCGACAAAAGCTCTTTTTGCAAGTAACTTTCTATCAAGCACATTATCTTTAACCACATCATCGCCAAAGGTTTCCTTTATTTTAGCTAATACAGGACTACCTTTTTCCATAATATTTCTTGCAATTTTGTCTGTATCTACTGTGTGGAAACCATACTGTGCAAACATTTTTGCAATAGTAGATTTTCCTGAACCGGTAGGTCCGGTTAATCCTAAAACATAAGCATCGGCATTAAAAATTCTAAAGGCTGATGAACGGATTAATCTGTTATAAACTGCAAGGGACACACCATCTGTTCTAGGTAAAGGTGCAAAAACCTTTTTTATTTTTTCTTCTTTATCTATCTTTCTAAGTACATCAAAAATCTTATGTGCATGGGACTTGTAGTCAGTTTTTGAACCTATTGGAAATGTTTCACCATTAATATATTTTTCATCTTCATCAAAGCAAACTACTGCTGTACTTTCGTCAATATCTCTGTTTACAAAGTCAACAAAGTTGTTGCCTCTGACCAAATACACTTGAGCCTTTGGAGCATAGTGTTTGTACTTCATTCCGGGAGAAGATGCTTTCTTGCCCTCAGCCAGTTTATGAAGAACTGCATCATCAACTGCAACTTCACCTAATACACTTTCAAGCTGTTCAAGTGTAATTCCACCGGGTCTTAAAAGTCTTGGTGGGTTGGTATCTAAAGTGACCACTGTACTTTCAACACCTACTTCACATTCACCACCATCAAGAATTGCATCAACCTTACCCATAAGGTCATTGATACAATGTTCTGCTGTAGTTGGACTTGGTTTACCGGAAATATTTGCTGATGGTGCTGCAAGTGGTTTACCTGACTTTTCTATTAATGCTCTGGCAGTTTTGTGGCTGGGGCATCTGACTGCTACTGTTTCAAGTCCTGCTGAAACCTCATCAGGAATACAGTCACCTTTTGGCAAAATAATTGTCAAAGGACCGGGCCAGAACTTATCAGCCAACTTCTTGGCATCTTCTGTAAACTCTTTATAAAGCTTAAGGTCAATAGCCATCTGTGGTGATGAAACATGGACTATCAAAGGATTATCCATTGGTCTGCCTTTAGCTTGAAAAATCTTTCTTACTGCCTTACCGTTTAAAGCATCTGCTGCTAAACCATAAACAGTTTCTGTTGGCATAGCAACAAGTCCACCCTCATTTATAATCTTTGCTGCAATAGAAATGTCCTCAATGTTATCCTTTAATAATTTAGTATCCATTTTACTTATTTTCCATACTTTCTTTTAGTTTTTCTGCTCTATCGTATGCAATCAAAGCATCTATAATCTCATCAATATTACCGTTTAGAATATCGTCAAGCTTGTAAAGTGTAAGACCGATTCTGTGGTCAGTTACTCTTGATTGTGGGAAGTTGTAAGTTCTAATCTTTTCACTTCTGTCACCTGAACCAACCTGACTTTTTCTATTTTCGGAAATCTCTGCATTTTGTTTATCTTGTTCAATCTTTAGAAGTCTTGACTTTAGAACCTTTAAGGCTTTGTCCTTGTTCTTGTACTGACTTCTTTCGTCCTGACACTCAACAACCATACCTGTAGGTAAGTGAGTAATTCTAATAGCTGATGAAGTTTTGTTAATATGCTGACCACCTGCACCTGATGAACGGAATGTATCAATCTGTAAATCATTAGGGTTAATATCAATTTCAACATCATCAGCTTCAGGAAGAACTGCAACAGTTACTGCTGAAGTATGAACTCTGCCTGATGACTCAGTTTCAGGTACTCTCTGAACTCTGTGTGTACCACTTTCATACTTTAGTTTACTGTAAGCACCCTCACCGTTAACCATAAAGGAAATTTCTTTGTAACCACCTAAGCCTGTTTCGTTAGAAGAAAGAACTTCAATCTTAAAGCCATGCTTATCGGCATACATGGAGTACATTCTGAAAAGGTCACCTGCAAAGAGGGAACTTTCTTCACCACCTGTACCTCCACGAATTTCCATAATAACATTTCTTTCATCGTTAGGGTCTTTAGGTAGAAGAAGAATTTTTAGTTCTTCCTCAATACCATCCAATGAGTCCTTTGCCTCATCCATTTCCATTTGGGCAAGTTCTCTGATTTCCTTGTCTTTTTCTGTTTCCAAAATTTCAAGGCTATCTTTAATTGTCTGTTGTGCTTTCTTGTATTCTCTATACTTTAACACAATAGGTTCAATAGACTTTACTTCCTTCATAATTTCATTAAACTTTGTTGCATCTGAGGCAACTGTTGGGTCATAAAGTCTGTTATTTAATTCATCATATCTTTTACTAAAAATTTCAATTTTATCAAACATATTATTCCCTGATTATCTTCTTAATATTTTTTTCAACTTTACTGCGAGGTATCATAATTTCGTGACCACATTTGTCACATCTTATCTTGAAATCCATACCTACTCTTGTAACAGTAAAAATTTTATTTTGACAAGGATGAGCTTTTTTCATTTCAATTTTATCATTAACTCTAACATCCATAAGTTTACACCCACCTTATTCAATATTTTTATTCATATAATTATATCATAATGTGCAATATATATCAAGAAAAGGCATTGCACAATTTAGTATTTTGTGTTAAAATCACTTTGGGTGAGAAAAATGGAATATAAAATCAAAACTAATTATACAAAAGATATGATAATCGGCTTTAAGAGATTTACTCTAAACAAAAAGTCTTTTCTAAAACCGGCAATTCTATACTTACTATGTATTGCAGTAATTGTATGTTCATTTATCTACAACAGAAAGTTTGAACTTAATTTTACTACAGTTATATATCCTGCAATTGCAATTATCGGTGGTATTATTATCACAATGGTTTACTATGTAAAACCTAAAAGTGATATTAGCCAACTTGAAAATAAAGAAGTTGAATACATATTTAATAATGAAGGTGTATTGCTTGGTGAAGATTTAGTAAAGTATGAAGATTTCTTTGGTATTTATGAAACTAATGATTACTTCTATTTCTTCATTACTGACGGTGAAGGTTTCTTAATTGACAAAGAAGTTCTGGACTTTGATTTAAAGTCAATTTTAGAAAACAGTAATATTAATAAGAAAAAGTTAAAATTACTTAAGAAAGCAAAATAAAAATTAAGTCCGTATTATTACGGACTTTTTTTCATAGATTTTTAATAATAGGTGACATATGAAAATTAAAATTTGTGGACTGACTTCTACTAAAGAGGCAGAATACTTAAATGAAAACAATGTTGACTTTGCAGGAATGGTAATGTTCTTTCCTAAAAGCAAAAGAAATATTAATGAAGAAAAGTCAACTGAAATTATAAATGCACTTGATGAAAGCATTAAGAAAGTTGCAGTTACAGTTTCCCCTACTTTAGAGCAAGTTAAGATAATTGAATACTTAGGTTTTGACTATATTCAAATTCATGGTAAGTTAGAAAACAGTATTATTGAAAGCACTGATATTCCAATACTAAAAGCCTTTAATGTAAAGGATATTGATGAATATGAGAATTTCAAAAATATTGACAAAATAAAGGGTTTTGTTTTTGATGCTCAAGAACCGGGAAGTGGAAAAACCTTTGATTGGAATACATTAAAAACATTTCCTAAAAGTGATAAATTGATGATACTTGCCGGTGGACTAAATCCGGATAATGTGGCTAATGCAATAAAGGTTCTGCACCCTGATTGTGTTGATGTTTCTTCCGGTGTTGAAAATGAAAACGGTATAGGCAAAAGCAAAGAAAAAATAAATATGTTCGTTACAAACGCAAGAAAAGTCAGCAATTAAGCCGACTTTTCTTTTTGGGATTTAAATATACGATTTAATGGGTTTGTTTTGAGTAAATTTTGTGTTTACTTTTCTACTTCAAAGCTAAGGTAAACATCATCTTCATCTGAATCTAAGTCATCATTGTAAAGCATAATGTCATCATCACGCTGTCCATCATCATTTAATTCTTCTGATGTACAAAGTTTTGAATTGACATTAATAGTTTCTTCTTCAGTTGTACCATCATTAAACTTTGCCTTAACAGTTACTTTAAGATCCTTTAGAAGAATATCAATAGCGTTCTTATACTGTTCCATATCAGCTTGTGGGATTAAACCTTTATCCAAAATTTGCTGTTCTGACTTACTCAATGAAGATGAATCTCCACAGATATCTAGAGAAACAAGTTTGTCTTTAGGCAAAGCTTTGTAACTGACAGTTTCAGATTTTTTATCAGTTTCTTCTGAATCTAAAGTTATCGAACCTCTGTTTACTGTATAAGTAATTTCGTCAATGTTATTACCTTTGCAGACAACAGGCAAAGTAAAGTCATAATGCCAAGTTTTATCATCACCTTGGCTAACTATATAACCGGAAGTGCCAGTAGTTACTTTTGAACCCTTGGTGTCAGTTTTATCACCATTAGCAACTTTTCTTCCGATTTCTGCTGCACTAACATTAAGTACAAAGCTATTCTTACTACCACTATTTTTACTATCATTAAACTGACCTACAGCAAATGTACTGCCAACTGCTACTGCACATACTAAACCTGCTGCCACAAATGCTAAAGGCTTTTTGATATTTCTCTTCTTTTCAATACTCACAACATTATCCTCCTTATTTACCTTATCATAAAGGCTTTTAATATTTTCTTTACTTTCTTTTGGTAAGGTTGCTTTATCAAGTGCATTCTTGTAAATTTCTTTCATTATAATAACCTCCCTCAATAAGATTTTCCTTCAACTTATTTCTGCCTCTTTGTAATTTTGAACTGATAGTGTTTTGATTTTTTCCAAGAATTTCTGCAATTTCCTTTATTTTATATCCCTCATAATAATACAAGTAGATAATATTTCGGTAGTCCTTAGGTAGTTTCATAATTTCGTCCATTAGGACTTTTTCTTCGTCTGTATATGAAATCACCTGTGACTCAATAGGCACAGTATTTTTTCGGAAAAAGGATCGTCTTACATCAAGGCATTTGTTGATTGTCACTCTGATTAGCCAAGACTTTAGATGTTCAGAATCTTTGAAAATTTTACCCTTTGACTTTAGCAAAGAAATAAAAACTTCCTGAACAACATCCTCTGCATCAGCAATGTTACATAAGTTTTGATAAGCTATTCTAAAAATCATATCGGAGAATTCTTCAACAACTTTATTGTAATCATCTCTGGTAAGTGGATTTAACAATCTCTTAACCTCCTTTCATAAATAAAACGAATCAAAAGTTTCTTTTAGTGCAGTAAATTTAAAAATTTTTATTTTCTACAATAAAATTCAAACAATTCTATATTCTACATTATATTTTTTCTTTCTATTATAGCATAGTTCTTATTAAAAAAGTCAGCAGTTAAGCTGACTTTTCTTGTAATATTTAGTTGTAGCCTTTGGTAATATGTTTCTTCATAAAGACAAATTTAGGTTTTTCAATTTTGGTTATTGGTAAAGATAAATTTGATAAATTTGGGTTTGTAGTGCTATTTGATAGTTTCAACTAATATGGAATTGTAAATAAATTTA
>ERZ836441.487-NODE-487-length-46150-cov-5.318061_pt1 | contig 46150 bp, 44 predicted proteins | sample MGYA00519686_ERZ836441 | MGnify/ENA primary metagenome ERZ836441 (study PRJEB31850, sample SAMEA3708800) | human gut metagenome | biome: human gut; feature: human-associated habitat; material: faeces | place: China | collected 2014 ...
GGCGGCTCCGCCGGCCCCCGAGGCGGCGACCCAGGCGCAACCGGTTTCGAAGACCCGGCCGGTGGGCCCGGCGGAGGGCACCGCTATTTCCGCCCCCATGCCGGGGACAATCGTGGAGATCGGCGTGGTCGAGGGACAGAGCGTCAAGGCCGGGGACGTGGTTGCGGTCCTGGAGGCCATGAAGATGGAAAACGAGATATCTACCCCTTTTGGCGGCATCGTGGTCAAGGTGTGCGTGGGGAAAGGAGATCCTGTGAATGCCAACCAGGCGCTGATTTATGTCAATCAGGATGGCTGAACTACAGGGAGAGCCTATAGGAAACGAACATCCAATATCATGTAAAGGAGTATACATACCATGGAAAAACTGATCATTACCGTTGCCACCACCGGCAGCGGCACCCCTCTGAGCAAGTGCCCCAACCTGGCCATCACCCCGGCTCAGATCGCCGACGAGGTCTATGAGTGCTACAAGGCAGGGGCCTCCGTGGCCCACATCCATGTCCGGGACGAGAATGGAGGTCGGTCCATGGACTTTGACCGGTTCAAGGAGACGGTGGAGCGCATTCGGGACAAGTGCGATATCCTCATCAACCTGACTACTTCCGGAATGGAATTCTCTGAGGAGATCCGCCTCAAGCCGCTTACCCTGAAACCCGACCTGGCCTCCTTTAACGCTGGGTCCATGAACTTCGGCGAGAGCGTATTCGTCAACACGGAGAGCATGATGAAGCGCTTTGCCCAGGCCATGGAGGAGTACCATGTCAAGCCGGAGATCGAGTGCTACGATGCGGGGATGGTGGAAAATAGCCTACGCCTGCACAAAGAGGGCTATCTGAAAGGCCCCTTACACTACCAGTTTGTACTGGGCGTGAAGGGTGGCATGGCGGCCAGTGCGCGCAACCTCATGTTTCTGCTGGAGAGCCTCCCCGAAGACGCCACTTGGGGCGCCGTGGGCCTGGGTAAGCAGAGCGTGCCCATGAGCTCCATGGCCATCCATCTGGGCGGCAACGTCCGGGTGGGCATGGAGGACAATATCTACATCAAGAAGGGCGTGCTAGCCCAGCACAACGTGGAGTTTGTTGATCGTATCCGCCGTCTGGCCGAGGAGTTTGACCGGCCTATCGCCACCGTGGCGGACGCACGGAAGATCCTCCACCTGGATCAGGTCTGAGCTCGGCGCGGTAATCGCTCCCCGATGAGGGAGAAGGCCTTATAGGCCAGAACAGACCTATAAGTGTGCTGTGCCGCGCGGATAGGGGGTTGGCAGAGGACCCAGGACATCAGGAAGGAGGCGCTGCGCCATGTCCAGTATCTTTTGGTTTGCCTTTCATGCGGTGACGCCGATGCTGCTGCTTATGTTGCTGGGCTGGGGGCTGCAGGCAAAGGGCGTGTTCGATGAAAACATGCTGCATAAAATGAACGGATTTACCTTCCGCTTCGGCTTGTCTGCCATGATGTTCTGCAACACCTATGGTCTCACTTCCCTGGCCGACTTCCGGCTCAATGTGATGGCCTGTGTGCTGTTTGCTGCCCTAGTGCTGACTGGGATAGGCTGGGCGGAGGGACGACTGTTTACCCGACAGAGAAACCGCCGGGGGATCATGATGCAAAACGCCTTTCGGAGCAATTTTGCGATTATCGGCACCACGCTGGCTATTTCTGTAGGTGGTGTGGCCGGCGGTGCGGCAGCGGCCAGCATACAGGCCCCGGCCATCATTTACTTTAACGTGGCATCCGTAGTTTGTTTATCCATCTATTCGGACAGGCCGGGACAAACAGCCTGTTTGGGGCAGATATTGAAAGGCATCATAACCAATCCGATGATCTTTGGCCAATTGGCGGGCGTTCTCTGCTTAGCTGTTCGAGAGTTTATTCCCAGGGACGTTCAGGGGGAACTGGTATTTTCCCTGGCGAAAGACCTTCCCTTTCTTTATGAGCCAGTGGAGAGCTTAGCTGATATGGCCTCACCGCTGATCCTGATCCTGCTGGGGGCTCGTATCAATTTTAGTGCTGTAGGGGATATGAAAAAGGAGCTGGCCGTGGGAGTCATACAGCGGCTGGTATTGGCACCAGTAGTGGGATTCGGGGTGGCGTTCCTAGCTCAGTGGCTGGGGATCGTGGATGTGACTCCAGCCCTAGCCAGTGCTCTAGTGGGGCTATACGGCTCGCCGGTGGCAGCGGCCAGCGCCATCATGGCTGAGGAAATGGGCGGAGACGGAGAGCTGGCCCGTCAATACGTTGTGTGGACCTCCGCATTTAGTATGGTATCCCTGTTTATGTGGCTCGTTCTGCTGCGGAGCCTCCAGGTGCTCTGATTGGGGCAGAAGGGACAAAAAAGCAACCGGACCTGCAGTGTGCAGGTCCGGTGCTTTTTGATTAGCAGGCTATATTAACTCAGATGCTGTTCTTCGATTTGTTTTTTATAGAGAGCGGTAGCATTACTTCGGTTTTCAGACAAACAACGCTCCGCAGCGACGGCATCTCGTCTCTCTAGGGCATTGACGATTTCACGGTGTTGTTCAATAGAGGGGCCATGTTCCCAGGACTTCAGATGAAAATAGGTAACGCCTCTAGTGTGATGGGAAAAGGCATCCTCAATGGCTTTGGCTAAATAGGATACGCCGCACATTGTACATAGGGATAAATGAAAATCGTTGTGGATGACTTTATATTGTTCCATATCACCGGAGTGATACTGTACCTCCATTTGCTGAAGTTTGTCGCGCAGAAGCTGGAGCATTTCCTCATCAATTCGTCTGGCCGTCAAGCGAATTGCTATTTTTTCCAACTCTAATTTCACCTCGAGCATACTGAGGAATTCATTGGCGGTGATAGGAGCCACAAAAAGATTGTGATTTTTTTCTACTACAAAACTTTCAGAGATCAAGGTTTTCAGCGCCTCACGGACTGGGATTTCGCTCACATTCATTTGAGAGGCTAAGGTGCGGATCACGATTTGCGCTCCAGGAGCAAAGTTACATTGTATAATGGCGCCCCTTACTTCGTCGTAGATACGCTCTTGTTTGGTCTTATGATCGGTGATCGCATTAAACTTATATAAGGCCATATAAACGAATCCCTCCTGTGATTGCCTTGTAGGTAAATTAAGTTGGATTAGAAATATATTATATATCAAAGAAATTCCAGTTGCAATTGAAATATTGTATAATCATACTCTATATGAAAAAGGCTATCTATATTAGGGAATATTCTATATGAATCTAGTCAGGTTTATGACAAGGGCTTGATACGGGAGGAAAGGCCTGCTATGTATAAAGAGCATACATTTGTCTCAACACACAGTATAGCTTAGGTGATTTGCACGGCCTTCTCTATTTTTCCAGGACTTTTTTCGGTGGGGTGCTGTTACTTTACTTTTCTTGCCCGCGACCAATGCGGGAGCGGGAAGCGAAAAGAACAGAACGGAAATGGGAATAATTGGCCGCCTTCAAGGAAAAATATTGTTCTTGATTAGGGAAAATCCCGCGATATGGGACTTACAATATGAATATTGTGAGACGAAGCAGGCCCGGACGGGAAATACCATCCGGGCCTGTGTGTTTTCTGTCTTTTTCACATCGCCTGGTCAATGACGAAGCCGATGGTGTCCGCCGCCACCCGGCGCATCCGCTGGGTGGCATGGGTGTAGGTGTCCAGGATAAACCTGGCGGAGTAGTGGCCCAAGGTGTTGGACAGGGTCTTCACATCCATCCCGTGTGCCAGGGCGTTGGTTGCGAATGTGTGCCTCAAATCATGGAACCTGATCCTCTCGCACCCAGCGTGATACAGGAGCCGGTGCAGTCTATGGTGTACTACAGAAGGCCGCAGCGGCAGGTCCTCCTTCTTTGGGGAGGGGAACAGCCACCGGGACTCTACCTTGACCCGCAGTTCCCCAGTCGTCAGATCCAGGTCATCCCATTGGAGACCCATCAGCTCCCCCAGCCGGAGACCTGTCGCGAATTCCAGAAGAAACAATTCATAGTAGTTTTCTTCTTTCGCCTGGATCGGCAGTCTTTGCATGGCTTCCCTGGAGAGGATCTTCATCTCCATTTATTCCAAAGCGCAGATGGGGATCATCTCTCCGCCACAGCTGGAAAAAGTACCCAGGGAGCAGGCCCTGGCAGAAGCCTGTCCAGCGCCGGACTGGAACTACCTCCGTTGGGATGGTTACAGAGACCAGAAATACCAGGCAATCTGCAGCGGCGAGGGCCTGTTGGAACTGGAGTGGGACGGGAAGAAAGTGCCCTTGGAACTTCAGGTGCGTGCCTATTACTGCGGCGGTGCGCTGGCCTTGATGCTGGCGGACTGGACCAGTGGAGAGCCTGAACCCTGGGCTGACCTGACCGTCAATTTGGGAGAACCGGCCAAAAAGGACTGTGCCTTTGTGGACGTCAACAAGTTTGGAAAAGATATCCTGACTTGGATCGAACAGAACGGTTTGGGCAGGCCCACTGGACGCAGCCAGCGCAGCGGATTTGTTGTGTATCCGGAGTACCGATTCGACTCCGAGCGGCTGAAGGAGCTGGACGATGAAGGTTATAAGGTGTATGTTCAGCTGCTAGAAAAAGGCGGGAAGTGAAAAAGACAAGGGGCAGGGAGCGGTGAGCAGGATGCAACCTCTCCCAACTCGACAACGGCATGACCTGCTTGACCGGATAGAAAACTGAGTTTACAAAAGGAGCGGATAATCGTGGCACTGTATATCACAGGGGACACCCACGGCGACTTCCGGAGATTCCTTCCGGAGCGGTTCCCCGAACAGGAGCACCTGACCAAGGAGGACATGGTGCTGATCTGCGGGGACTTCGGCGGTGTGTGGTATGGCGACAGCCAGGACGGGGAGGGGCTGGACTTCCTGGAGGCTAGGCCGTTCACCACCCTGTTCGTGACCGGCAATCACGAGAACTATGATGCCCTGGATACCTATTCGCTGGAGCGGTGGCACGGCGGAACGATCCGGCGCATCCGGCCCTCTGTGCTCCTGCTGGAGCGGGGCCAGGTATTCGAACTTGGAGGCAAGCGCGTGTTCACCATGGGGGGAGCGCGCAGCCATGATATCCAGGACAGCGTCCTGAAGCCGGATGACCCGCTGTTTGATGAGAAGTTCCGGTGCCTCCAAGCCCGAGACGCAGCCTTTCGGGTCAACCGCCGTTCCTGGTGGAAGAAGGAACTGCCCGCTCCGGAGGAATACCGGCAGGCCCGTGTCAATTTGGAGCGGGCGGGATGGAGGGTGGACTACATCGTCACCCACTGCGCCCCCACCAGCATCCAGAACGAGCTGCTGCGGGGCCGGTCCACCCCGGATGCCCTCACAGAGTTTTTGGAGGAGGTCCGGCAACGGTGCCGGTTCCGATACTGGTTCTTCGGGCATTACCATGACAACGGGATCGTCCGGGAGCGGTTTGTCCTGCTGTATAAGCAGATGATACGGGTGAAGTGATTTGAAGAGGCAGATCATCTCGACATGACCGCCATATTATGTTAAAATAGCTCGAAAGTATGTTGCCGTAAGTCTGCGATATCAAGGAAATGAGTTGGATATCTATATAAATTGTATCAAGCCCATTACATATTTCGCAGAGCCAAGGAGTTGGATGGTCTATACATATAATGGGATATTGTCTTATGGAGGTTATCTCATGATAAAAACTCTCTCTATATCAGGTTTTCGTGGCTTTGGGGTGCCACAAGTAGTTAAATTTGCAATTCCAGATCAAGAGCGTGAAGGTAGTGGCCTCACAATTATTACAGGGGCTAATAATGCGGGTAAAGCTACTATCATTGAATCGATTCGTGCATTCATTGGGGATGACTCTCCCTCATTTTCAGAAGGAAAGCGTAATCAAAAAACTAACGGCAAAGTTGAGTTGCGCCTGACAGATGAGGGAGATAAAGTATATACTATTTCTTCTCTTCCGGGGGGCGGAAGTTCGACTAAAAAAAGCGAGAAACCCGACCTAAAATGCTATGTTGTGCCTTCTCGTCGAGCAGTGCCCTTTGATTTTGGAAAACTTCAGTGGAATCGTGATACATATATTTCTAATTCTCAAAAATTGGAGAGTCAGCGTGTTTCTTCTTTGAATAATTTTCATGCTCGAATATTTGAAATAGAACAGCAAAAAGAGGCGTTTAATGCAGTAATCACAAAAATACTCGGAGATTTTCAATGGACGATTGAGTTGCGGGATTCTGGTAGCTACTACATCAAATATACTAAAAACGGTGTATCACATAGTAGTGAAGGGATTGGGGATGGCATTTGGAGTATCTTTACAATATGTGCTGCGCTTTTTGATGCTCCTGAGGATGGGGTGATCGTTATTGATGAACCAGAATTATCTGTACATCCTGCATTACAAAAAAGACTGATGACCCTATTTCTCGAATACAGCAAGACACGTCAAATTATTGTATGTACCCATTCCCCGTACTTTGTGAATTGGGGAGCCATCGTAAATGGAGCCAACTTAATTCGTGTTGTAAAGGAAAATGTTGTTTCCGAGTGTTATATGGTTTCTGATGAATGTAGAGAATCTTTTAGAGGCATACTTCGAGACTTAAACAATCCGCACACACTTGGTATTGAAGCCAATGAAGCCTTTTTCCTTGAGGACAGTATTATTTTGGTTGAGGGGCAAGAGGACGTTGTAATCTATACCAAAATAGTTCAAACACTCAATCTGACACTGAAAGGAATTTTCTTTGGTTGGGGCGTCGGTGGATCGGCCAAAATGAGCGCATTCTTGCTGTTGTTTAGAAATTTAGGATATAAGAAAATTGTTGCCATTCTCGATGGTGATATGGCGGACGAGGCCGAAAAGCTACAGGAAGATTTTCCTGAGTATAAAATAATTGCGCTGAAAACAGATGACATCAGAGACAAAAAGACAAGAACAATTCAAGCTAAAGCTGGTATAACCGATGAAAAGGGTAACTACAAAGAAGAATATCGACAATATATCATCGATTTAATAAATGAAATCAATGCCGCGCTGTAATTATTGAGTGAATGACACTTCCAGGGCCCAAATATAGGAATAGCACATAATGACATAACAGTTAACGGGAAATCGAGGTGGCGAGAATGCCTGAAAATTTTGAGTTCCTGCTTTACCGCTCGGCGGAGGAAGATGTCTCCGTCAATGCTGTCATCAAGGATGAGTCGATTTGGCTGACGCAGAGGGGGATGGCAGAGTTATTTGATGTTCAGACTCCCGCTATCAGCAAACACCTGCGTAACATCTTTGATGACGGGGAACTGGACGAAAAAGTGGTTGTTTCCAAAATGGAAATAACCACTCCTCATGGGGCGATGGAGGGAAAGACTCAGACGAGAGAAGCACAGTTTTACAATCTAGATGCAATCATCTCCGTGGGATATCGTGTCAACTCCAGAAGGGCCACGCATTTTCGTATTTGGGCGACCAGCGTCTTAAAAGAGTACATGCTCAAGGGCTTTGCTCTGGATGATGAGCGGCTCAAGCAAGGCCGGACAGCCTTCGGAAAAGACTATTTCCGTGAATTACTGGAGCGCGTCCGCTCGATTCGAGCAAGTGAACGGAGGATCTGGCAGCAAATCACAGACATATATGCGGAATGCAGCTTGGATTATGACCCCAATGCCCCGACAACTCGAGATTTCTATGCCATGGTCCAGAATAAATTTCACTATGCGATCACAGGACAGACGGCGGCGGAGATCGTCTATTCCCGTGCGGATCGTGATAAGGACAATATGGGCCTGACTACCTGGAAGAATGCCCCGGATGGGCGCATCTTGAAATCAGATGTTCGGGTAGCTAAAAACTATCTGGATGAAAAGCAGATCAGGCAGCTGGAACGGGCTGTCTCAGGTTACTTCGACTATATCGAGGACCTAATCGAGCGGGAGAACACGTTCACCATGGAGGAGTTTGCGGCTAGTGTCAACGAGTTTCTGGCCTTTCGCCGTTATGATATCTTGAAGGATAAGGGAAGGGTGTCCCGACAGATGGCGATCAACAAAGCGGAAACTGAGTATGATGCCTTTAATAAGACACAGAAAATTGTTTCAGATTTTGACAGGGAAGTTCGAAAGATGTTAGAGGAAGCAACCTGAGGCGAACGAATTAACAGGTGGATGTTTAGCTTAGCGGATATGCCCAATATAAACAATAAACTGTCTTTGGCCAGGTTAGGATGGATTGTAATTCGTATTTCGCTTAAGACGGCATAAGCCTGCGTTTTCATTAGCTGAGAGTATATGAATCCTTTTTTAGACAGGACTAAATGTTTGCCACTAACACGCATACTCAGCTAGGTATTGTCCGTTGCTTATATCACGAATACGCTTAAGAATCTTGCACCTCTTTTTTCAACACATGATAAATGTCGAGCATCCTTCTTTGACGGCGCTAAAGCATTGCATAGTGTATGTAGACAGTTTTTCTGTTCAACGGCGCTCTAAAAGCGGTGGAACTTTCAAAGTCAAATATTATGCGAAATATGGAGGGGCATGATGATAAGAGGCGAGTTGGTCAAATTAAAGAACAATTTGATTCTGCTATACATAGCGTTGAATCATCTAATGTGGAATTCTGGTTTGCACGGGAACTGATGCCGCTGCTTGGTTATGATCGTTGGGAAAATTTTGACAAGGCCATTTCGCGTGCTATGGACTCCTGTAAAGCCAGCGAAATCGAGATATCTGATCATTTTCGTGAAGTCACGAAAATGATCTCTATAGCGAAAGGCGCCCAGCGCCCGGTCAAAGACTACATGCTCACTCGCTACGCTTGCTATTTGATTGCTCAAAATGGCGATCCCAGAAAAGAGGAGATCGCGTTTGCTCAGGGATATTTCGCGGTTCAGACTCGAAAACAAGAAATCATCGAAGAGAGGATCGCCCTGATCGAGCGAACAGAGGCCAGAGGGAAGCTGAGGGAGTCAGAAAAGCGCCTTTCACAAAATATTTATGAGAGGGGCGTAGATGACGCAGGGTTTGGGGGGAAACGTTCAAAAGGAGACCAGGCTCTTTTCGGTGGACGGACAACACAAGAAATGAAAGCGAAGTTGGGTGTGAAAGATACTCGTCCTCTTGCTGACTTTTGCCCACTCTGACGATTGCGGCAAAAAATCTTGCCACTGAAATGACGAATTACAATGTGGAGGAAAAGGATCTGCGTGGCGAGCCCGCCATTACTGGGGAACATGTGCAAAATAACCGCTCGGTCCGTGAAATGCTGGGGTAGCGCGGAATCCGCCCGGAAGAATTGCCTCCGTCTGAGGATATAAAAAGTTGGAACGCCAGGTGAAATCGCAGGAAAAGGAATTGGCCGTGCAGGCGGGAAAGCTACCAGATGTTACAAAGACCGATGAGGAACAGCGGGCACATAAAAGAAATAATTAGTGTGCTTGATAGAGGAAATGGAGTTTTGATAATACGTTTTCCTTTGGACGAATAAAGATTGGAGGTTTATATGCTAACAGAAAAACAGGTTTTGCATTACTGGAATTACGCAGAAATCTTGAATGAGGAACTTGGAATGACCGCTCAGTTTGTAGAACCTGATATTTCTAATTATGACACATATTCTTTGATGTACACCAAAATTATTTTATCAGCTTGTTCTGAAGTCGAAATTATTTGCAGGTTGCTCTGTCAAATCATAGATAAAACTTGTGATTATACATCGCCTAAACAACGGATGCAAATGAAAGAACTGTCTAAGGCTCTCCTGACGAGGTTCCCCAACATACACCAGGCAAAGACAGAAATTGTGCAAAAGCGGGAGTACATCTATCCATTTAAAGAGTGGGAGAAAAATCCTAAAGGCAATCTACCATGGTGGAAAGAGTATAACTTGATTAAACATTACAGGTTCAAGCATTTTGGCAATGCTACTCTGGGAAATGCTCTGAATAGTGTATCAGCGCTTATCATTCTAAACAGCTACTTATACGAAATAACAACAAACTCTTCGACTCCAAGAATGACACGACAGGGCATGTTTGATAACTGCTACTCATGTTGTGGCTTAGTTATTCAGCCGAGTGAAAAGCTTCCTGATATATGAATTTATAAGAGGTGCGCTACTATCAATGAACCTATGGCATTTCGTCAGGAATTGAGCATGGAGGTTCTCTAAACAAGATAATTGCTATGCTTCTGGTACATTTACTGGTTGAACAACGACGGAGAGCAGGTGCTTCGATGGAACATGATCTTTTTGATAGAGTGGGATTCAAATTCGAATATCGGAAGGAAATGGAGAGGTTTTATAGGCCCTTTTTCAGCAGTAATGAAGAATTGGAACAATTTTTTGTTGAAGTTTTTCAGCTTGAGAACAAGGATTTAAGACCACGGCAAATGATAAATCAAATTTGTCGCTTTGTCACTCTTGCCAATGATATTGAACAAATACGGCCTGGAAGAGACCCACTCCGGATTCTTTTCCTTCGAATTTGCATAGAGTCACTTTGCAGTTTAGGTCAGGACTGGAAGAGAAAATCCGATTTATATAAACAGTTTCCGATGTGTATAAGCGATGAAGGGGCCGAATACATAATAACTTTAGATACGATTTTGCAGACCCGGAAGTTGGGGTTCCTTTGGGCCTGTGTGGGGAAACCATTATACCTGAGCACCAGCTTACACTTGACAATTTTTTTGAAATTATCCGGTGTGTCCGTAATTTAGTTGTCCATGACGGTGACTATTGGTCAATGCAATTTTTTGCAAGAGATACAGACTCTGTGTGGCTGGTGGACTTGACCACAGATGAAAATATTTTTAAGATTGACGATTTTGTAAAGAAAAGAATAACATATCACTTTGAAACTACATTGCTATATGAAAAATTTGTGTTCTACTTTACGGACGCCTGTATCCGCTTTGTCCAAAAATATATGGGTTGGCTGGACAGAGGTTGAAATTTGGAACTCAAAAACGAGACATCCAAATTTCGGCCTCTTTTTTACGGAAAAACCGAGGATTCAAGCCACGTTTTCGTGGTTGCCCTCTTTTTGTAGAAATGGGACATTCAAAAAGAAAAATTGAAAAATCAAAATGTAAAAATGAAAAAGAATCAAATCTGAACCCGGAATTCTCATATTCTTGAAGATTCCTTTTCTTTGATCCAGTAATCCTGCCCTATCTGTTCCGGAGTTTTATAGTGCAGGATGGAATGAGGACGTTCAACATTGTAGAAGGCGATAAAATGGGCAATTCCCCTCATCAGATCCCCTTCCGACGTATAGTGCCTGCGGTATAGCTCTTCTTTTTTGAGAATGGAGAAAAGCGCTTCGGAGACTGCATTGTCATGGGGGCACGCTGTCCGGGGAAAAGACTGTTCTACTCCAAAGTTCTCCAACAGGTGGACAAACGCATGGGACATATACTGCGTTCCACGATCACTATGGAACATGAGCTCTGCCTTTGGTTGCCTATCTGCGTAGGTCTGTTTAAAAGTCTTTGTAAGCAGTTGGGTGCTGCTTTTGTGGGAGATTCGATAGGAAATTACCATCCGTGAAAACAGGTCTATGATGACGCAGAGATAATAATACTTGTCATGGAATTTAAAAACGGTGATATCATAGATCCAGACTTGATTCGGCCGTTCAGTTTGGAACTGCTGCTGCAGAAAATTTCTGTTCTGTCCTTTTTCCCATTTTTTATATTCGTTCTTTGCCGTAGTGCTGACACTGCTAATTCCCAACTCCTTCATAAGCTGGGAAACATACTTTTTGCTGGTTTTGACCCCTTGATTTTGGAGGATAGCGGTAATCTTACCCGCCCCATAGATTTGTCCGCTATTGTCATAAATGCTTTGAATCCGCATTTTCAACTCCTCTCTCCGCTTAGCCGCAAGTGTGTCACCTTTCTTATTTCGGAAAATATGGTTATAGAAAGTGCCACGTGAGACATTCAGTGCGTTACAGGGTATGAACACCGAATTGCCCGTAAAGCGGCTCCATGGCCTTGAGTTTTTCCTGCAGAGGTGAGGAAACCGTACAACCGACCATCTTTAAAACCTGAATCCTATCCTCCAATTTGTTGATTCTTCTTTTCATATATAGGAATTCTTGCGGGGTAACTACGGTTCCTGTATCGGTTGTCGTCTGTTGATAGTCTTGTATCCAGCGATAGAAGGTGCTGCGGGGAATTTGGTTCTCATTACAAATGGAAAGCACTGTTTCTCCGTCCTGGCAGCGTTTGACGAAAGCTATCTTCTCTTCTTTGGTGAATTTCATGAGGTTACCTCCTCGTGTGTTTTATAGGGGCATGGTAACATGAGGAGCACGGGAATTTGAAATCGATCGCCATCCACTAAGAAGCAGGCACAGAGAGATGCTGGCAGCTTAGGCGCTGCCGGTATCTCTCTGTGCCTGCTTTTCTTGTTGAGAAATGGGGGAATTTGCTATATAATCAGATTATTCAATTCAGCTTATATAAAACACCCTTTGTTCTGGTTGTTTATTGAGTGGGAGGAACGAATGACTTACAGCAAAGTAATAGGATCAGCTTTAAAGTATCTTCCGTTCTTAGGGATACTGGCGCTAAATATTTATTCGCTATACCACGGGGTAACAACAATTACAGACGAAACGGACCGCAATATACGCATTTGGACAAACGCATTGCTGATTTGTGCCATCGTTGGTGAGATTGGAAGTTTGTTGGTCATAAACCGATTTAATCTGTTCCTGTCAGGGAAGACGCCAAATTTTGTCCAAGATATTTTGGAAGACAGCGGCCAGGATGTCTCTGTTACATATAATGGAATGATTGTAAGTTTGCTATTTGTTCCTGCGATCTTTATCCTGTATATTGTTTATATTACTACTGGAATACAACTATTTTCAAGTGTGGCAATCATTCTTGCTGTACTCTGGTCGATCAGTACAGTTGCCTACTTTTTGGCTGTATACCTTAAAGTAAAACATACCTTCCAAGAATCTATTTTTTCTAAGTTGTCAAATCCTGTGTTTGTTCCGGCAATTATTTGTATGATTCAGATTTTGATTACTCAAGAGAATTGGGTAGGGTATGTCTACTACAGTATTTACAATCCAGAAAACGATATTTTTTTAACGCTGGCGTTAATTATAGTACTATGCTATTCACTCGCAGTTTCTTTTTGCCATTTCTCGAATATCTATTGTTTGATTGGCTTTTGGTTTATCAAACGAGATACCGTTAAAATTCAGAGGAAAATTGATCTACTACAAAAGAAAGAAGAAAATCAAGAGATACTTTTACGTCAAATAATAAAAGATATCGATGATGAGGCCGAGCAGACCGGGGTCATCAAAAAAATAGGTTTGGCCTTTCGCTTTTTCTTAATCCACATCAAAACATATGCCTGTGGGAGACTGTACGCCGTATCATACCTGTTATCATTATTCAATCTCAAAATCACAAGGCTGTTCAATAACCTTTTGGAACCAGATCGAATCAGAATAAATGGTATTCGCTTTTGCCTAATTACAGCTGTCCTGGAATTATTATCATTAGACTTCATTTTATTCATTTATTTGGAAAGCGATTCCCCCACCTTGAAATTTTTTGAGTTAGTCTCTACCGTTATTATCATTCCTATTTTGCTATCTTGGCTTACGGGGTTGAAATCCAAGGCGGAGAAAAAACACAGGTAATATAACACCCAAGAAGGATAAGTTGATAACGGAGTATCTAAAATTATACTTGACAGAAAACGGGTATCTTTTTTCTCAACACATGACACAGCCGTGCAAATCCATGTGATTTGCACGGCTTTTTTTCATTTTTGAGAACTCTTTGGAGCGGTTTGCTTTTGCCGTTCTTCTCTGACCAAACCGTGACCCATACGGGAGTGTGGAGCGGAACGGACCGGGCGGAAAATCGGGACATAGATGGTCCGCAACCGAAAAATATTTGCACTATTACTGAAAAGTCTGTAATATAGGACTGTGCGTTGGAAATGCTGAGACTGAGCAGGCCCGGACGGGGATTCCCGTCCGGGCCTGCGCTTTTTCTGACTGATTATTACATCGCCTTGCCAATGGCGGAGCCGATGGTGTCTGCCGTCTCCCGCCGCATCCGCTGGGTGGCATGGGGGTAGGTATCCAGGGTGAACCCGGCGGAGTGGTGGCGCTCATACAGAACCGCCCCTGCGGTAAAGGCTTACACATCGGTTCCCGCAGCTAAATAGAGTGAGCGGTGTTGCCGCCGTTATCGGCGGAACGGTGATGCCTTTATCAATTATAGAATAAAGAACTACTACGTGGAGGAAAAAGTTTGATGGGGTATTGTGTACGCCCTTCCAAAAATGCTATACTGAAAATAAAGGGGCTGTAAAGGGGGAGTGCCTGAATGATTCGTATGGCTATCGTCGAAGATGAACAGCAGTATGCCAAGCAACTGCGAGAATACGTGGATCGATTCAGCCAGCAGCTCGGGGAGTCCTTTGATGTCACAGAATATTCTGACGGGGATGGGTTGGTAGAGGGCTTTCACGCCCAGTTTGACATCATTTTAATGGATGTGGAGATGCCCTTTCTGGATGGTATGACGGCAGCGGAGCTGATCCGGAGAACAGACCCCCAGGTGGTTATCATTTTTATTACCAATATGGCCCAGTATGCCATTCGGGGATACGCTGTGGACGCGCTGGATTATGTGCTAAAGCCAGTCAGCTATTTTGCGTTCAGCCAGCGGCTGGAGCGGGCCATATCTCGGCTCAAGCGCAGGGAACGCAAATACATTGCCCTCCCAGTGAAGGGCGGAGTGCGTAAGCTGGACACTTCCGAGATCTACTATGTGGAGAGCCAGGACCATGATCTCACGTTTCACACACGGTCTGGCAGCTTCCGTTCTGGCCTCACCATGCGCCAGGCGGAAGAACATCTGTCTGGAGCGCATTTTTTCCGAGGCAACAACAGCTATCTCATCAACCTGGAGCATGTGGATGGCGTCCAAGATGGCTGCGCTATAGTCCAGGGTGAGCAGTTGAAGCTGAGCCGTCCTCGGAAAAACGCCTTTTTGGAGGCGCTGTCCAACTATATGGGTGAGGTGATGAAATGAGCAACACACTGCCCGATATTCCCCGGCTGTATACCGCCCTGGCGGAATGGCTGGCATGTATGGTGTATATCCAGGCCCTGCCCCGGCGGTTTCATGGCTGGCGGATGGGACTTTGGGCGGGAGCGGGGCTGGCGGTGCTCACCGCCTTTCTCATCCTTACCGGCGATTTGCCCATCGGATTTTGGCTGCCCTGCATGGCGGCTGCGGTGCTGCTGATGCTGGGCCTGCTGGCCGGTTGCTGCCGGATCAGTCCAAGGGATGCGGCCTATTACTGTATTCACGCCTTCGTGCTGGCAGAGTTCGCCGCATCGCTGGAATGGCAGCTCTACTGCTTTCTGCTGTTGAACCGGGAGGCGTCTGCATGGATGCGGGCCGGCCTGCTGGTGGCGGTGTATCTGGCGGTGTTCCTGCTGATGGGCGGGCTGGTGCGGCGGCTGTCCGCCAAGGGCGGCGCACTGGAGGTCACCTGGCGGGAGCTGAGCGCGGCTGCCATCATCGGTGTAGCGGTGTTCGCGCTGAGTAACCTGAGCTTTCTCACCATTCGGACACCCTTCAGCTCCCAGTACGGCCCGGAGATCTACAATGTCCGCACCATTATGGACCTGGGCGGCCTAGCTATCCTGTACGCCCATCATCTTCAGTGCCGTGAGCTGAGGGTGCTGCGAGAGCTGGAGGCGGTTCAAAACGTGCTGCAAAAGCAGTATCAGCAATATCAGATGTCCAGAGACAGCATCGACCTCATCAACCGGAAATATCATGACCTGAAGCACCAGATCATGGTGCTCCGGGCAGAGCCGGACGCGGAGCAGCGGGAGACATACCTGGATCAGATGGAGGCGGAGATCCGCACCTATGAAGCTCAGAACAAGACCGGCAACCAGGTGCTGGACACGGTGCTCACCAGCAAGAGCCTCTACTGTGCTCAGCACGGCATTGGCCTGACCTGCGTGGCGGATGGCGCGCTGCTGGATTTCATGGAGGTGATGGACCTGAGCGCAGTGTTCGGCAACGCTCTGGACAATGCCATTGAGTGTGAAGAACGTATTGCGGACCCGGAAAAAAGGCTAATCCATGTGTCCGTCTCGGCCCAGCGGGATTTTGTGTTCATCCGGTTTGAGAACTACTGCGAAGGCTCGCTGAACTTTTCAGAGGGCCTGCCGGTGACCACCAAGGAGGATCGGAACTTCCACGGTTACGGGCTGAAAAGCATCCGCTATGTAGCTAAAAAATATGGCGGCACAGTGACGGCGCGGATGGAAAAGCAGTGGTTCGTGCTCCAACTGCTGTTCCCCCGTCCAGCCCAGCCGAAAGAGGTGTGACCAGCCCCCTGTTGTCATGTTGATGGACAACGGGGGGCTTTTTTGTACAAAAACACGACAAGGGAAAACAGAATACGGGATGAATTCAACAATTTGCGCAGGCTGTGTGCCGCTGCCCGGAGAATCTGATACAATGCGGGACAGAGGGTGGGGCGGTTTCCCTTTTGCAGAGCGCTCTGCTGAAAACGGTGCCATGGGCGGCGGTCGCCCATGGAATTTGAACAGTCAGGAAGGTGAGAGCGCGGAGAAGAGAAAGGAACCAGCTCAACGGCTCCGCCGCAGGTGGACTGCCCAATGGAGCGGTCGGCCCGGGCGGAAAACATCATGGTATCGTGGAGGTTACACATGAAAAAAGGAAAGCATTTGTTTCGGGGCCTGTCAGCGGCGCTGGCGGTGCTCATGCTGATTTGTATGTCGCTCACCACACTGACCTTGGGCAACACCACCTGGATCAACAGCAACCTGAACATCCAGGACACCAAGACCATCGGCGGCTCCGACGAGTTCGCCGTATACTGGGCAAATGACTATGGCTATGACAGCACCGCTCTCATCGAAGTCTACTACGACGCGGCAGACGCCAACGTAGAAATTGCCCAGGAAGGCATGACCCTGTTGAAAAATGACAATGCTGCCCTGCCTCTGGCGGACGGCACCCGGTTCACCATCTTTGGCAACGCCGCGGTGAACTCCAATATCTACCGCAACAGTTGCCCGGACTACATCCCCTATGTGGACTTTGTCAGCACCATGCAGACGCAGTTCGGCGCGGACAATGTGAACACCGTGCTGTGCGATGAGGTTTATCCAGAGCTAGGCTCCACTGGGACCAACAGCGTGGCCGAGGCGGACATCGCCGCTGTTGTTGCCCACGAGAGCACCTGGCAGAGCGACTATAACGACGCGGCCGTGGTGGTCATCTCCCGCAACGGAAGCGAGGGCAACGATGTGTACCAGTACGCCAGCGATGACACCTATCCCGATGGATCGCCCCGGCGGATGCTGGACCTGTCCACCAATGAGGAGGCTTTGATTTCCTATTTGGCTGACCAGAAAGCGGCCGGTGTGTTCGACAAGATCGTAGTGGTCCTCTCCTCTGAGTTCCAGATGGAACTGGGCTTCCTGGAGGAGTACGGCGTGGACGCCTGCCTGCTCACCGGCATGACCGGCTCCTACGGCTGCACTGCCATCGCGGACGTGCTGGCCGGTGAGGTCAACCCCTCCGGCAAGACGGTGAATACATACGCCTCCAGCTCCATCTCCGCCCCCTCTGTGGTCAACGGCGGCGTGGAGGGTGTTATGACCTGGGGCAACGCCGATGAACTCAACGCCTACGACCAGATCAACGGCGACGAAAACATCGACTATTACATTATCTATTCTGAGGGCATCTACGTGGGCTACAAGTACTACGAGACCCGATATGAGGACACGGTGATGGGCACCGGAAGCGCCAACGGCACGGCCGGGACCTTCAACAGCGCCAACGGCTGGAACTACGCCGAGGAGATGTGCTACCCCTTCGGCTATGGCCTGAGCTACACCACGTTTGAGCAGACGCTGGACTCCGTGACCTATGACGAGGCGGAGGACACTTACACCGTGGCCGTCACCGTCACCAACACCGGCGACGTGGCTGGCAAAGACGTGGTCCAGGTGTACGCCCAGACCCCCTACGGCGACTACGAGCGGGAGAATCTGGTGGAGAAGTCCGCCATCCAGCTGGTGAGCTACGGCAAGACCAACCTGCTCCAGCCCGGCGAGAGCCAGACCCTGGAGATTCCCGTCATGCGCTACTTCCTGGCCAGCTATGACACCTACGGCGCGGGCACCTATATCCTCAGTGCCGGCGACTATTACCTGTCCATCGGCAGCGACGCCCACGACGCGCTGAACAACGTGCTGGCCGCCAAGGGCTACACCACCGCCGACGGCATGACCGCCGACGGCGACACAGCCAAGACCTACACCTGGAACCAGGAGACCCTAGACGCCGAGACGTACAGCGCCTCCATCTACACCGGGGCCGAAGTGGGCAACGTCTTTGACGACGCAGACCTGAACTATTACGACGGCTATGAGTACACCTACATGACCCGAAGCGATTGGGAGGGCACCTGGCCGCAGAAGACCCAGCTGGACGCCACTCAGCAGATGATGGAGGCGCTGTCCAACTACTACTATGAGACGCCGGAGGACGCGCCCAGCGTGGATAATTTTACTCAGGGGGCGGACAACGGCCTGAAGCTCACGGACATGATGAATGTGGACTATGACGACGATGAAACCTGGAACAAGTTCCTGGACCAACTGACTATTGAGCAGCTTTGCAACCTGATGACCGACTCAAAGTCCGTCAACACCATCTCTGAGCTGGACGTACCCGGCGTCACCCGGGCGGACGATGATACCACCGCCGCTGGCGGCGCCATCCACTGGGTATCCCATCCCCTTACCGCCCGGACCTGGAACACCGAGATGAACACCCTGCGGGGCTATTACGAGGGCCTGATCTGCATGCTCATCGGCAAGGATGAAATCTGGTACGGCGCTGGCAACCTGCACCGCCACCCCTATGGAGGCCGTGCGGGCCAGTACTGGTCGGAGGACCCTACTCTGGACTACTTCAACGGCTACTATGAGGCCCAGGCCATGCAGGGCGTGGGTGTGACCATGTGCGTCAAGCACATGTGCTGCAATGACCAGGAGGCGCAGCGCACCGGCCTGTCTGTCTTTGTGGACGAGCAGGCCCTGCGGGAGACGTACCTGCGGGCCTTTGAAGGCTCCTTCGCCGGCGGCGCGCTGAGCGTTATGGCTACCACTGGCCGGGTGGGACCCACGCTGGGCAAGAACTACGAGGCTATGATGACCACCGTCCTGCGGGGCGAGTGGGGCTTCAAGGGCACCGTCACCAGCGACGGATATGTGAACACCGGCTATTACAACAACACTCTGGAGGAGCTGGTGGCGGGCATGGATTACAGCTGCTGTGACTCCAACGGCGCCAACGCCCAGCGGATCCTCAACGCCATCGAGGGCGGCGACGGCAACATCCTCCAGCATATGCGCCAGGCCGCCAAGCGGAATCTGTACGTCATGACCCAAACCGCCAGAATGAACGGCCTGGGCAACGGCGCCAGCGTCATTGCCATTGTCCCCGCCTGGGAAATGGCGGTGTTCGCTGCCAACATCGTTGTGGGTGCGCTGCTCGTGGTGTGCCTGGTTCTGGCCATTGTGGAGGGCAGCCGCAACCGGAAGGCGGTCTCCGCCAGTCGAAAGGGGGATAAGTGATATGAAGTTGACAGTCAAAGGAAAAGGCGTCAGCGCAACTATCGCGCTGGCGGGAGCGGCACTTGCCGTCGTCGCCGCCGTTGGGGAGATCATCTATGGCGCTGCCTATGAGCAGTATGCCGATTTTGTGGTGGTCCTGTGCCTGCTGGCGGGGGCGGTGCTGCTGGGCGTATACGCGTTCATTGACCATCCCGTCACCGACTGGTCCTGCCTGCTGGGTGTAATTGCCATCGGTTTTGGAATGGGCCTATTCCTCACCAACAGCTTCAATGTCTGGGCGGACACCTGGGGCAACCTGCAACAGTACGGCAGCATCGTGGGTGCGTTCAATTTCTTCAACTCTCAGGGCGGTCCCATCCCCGCTGTCGCCCTCATCGTGGTCAGCCTGCTGGCCGCTGTGTGCGGCATCATCTCCTGCTTTACCGGCAAAAAGGAGGCTACAAAATGAAAAACGGGAAAAAGAAACTTCTGCTTCCCCTTACCGCAGCGGCGTGCGCCCTGCTGCTGGCCGGCTGCGGCACCTCCGTAGGAGAGCATGCCAACACCTACTTCTCTCAGATGGGGAACGTCATCAGGACCGCCATCGACAGCGCCCGGGCGGAAAAGGAAGCCGACAGCAGTCCTACCCAGACTGTGGACGCCAATGCTCTGGCTGCTCCGGCCAACTTCACTGTGGATGAAAACGGCAACTACTCGTTCGACGGGGTGGAAAATGCCCAGTACTACTATGTGTATGTCTATTCCGACGCCACCGGCGTGGAGGCCGTGGCCCAGAGCGAGCAGATCCCGGAGAACGGAAGCGCTTCTTATTCCGGAAGCCTGAGCGATTTTGCAAACCTGACCTACCAGACCTGGAATGTGCGGGTGGTAGCTTACCCGGACTATGAGAACAGCGATTACACCGCCTCCCCGGAGGCCAAGTGCGACTATGCCGTCTCCGGTGCGGTGGAGTACGGTGAGCCTACCTTCGGCTATATGTGGACGGTCACCTCCGGCGAGCTGGCCATCAAGATCGACGACATGGATTACGGTCAGACCGCATATCCCACCAACATCAAGATCACACTGACCAATACCACCGATACCGGCGATGTGGTAACCATTGATGTGACCAATATTTCCAGCAGCTCTATCACAGCCACCACCACAGAAGCATCTCCCGATACGGTCTACGATATCACCGCCGATTTCACCTGGGACGAGAATTATGTGACAAACCCCAGCTTCTCCATCCAGGGCGGCCAGGCGGAGACCGACAGCACGGAGAACCTGATCTCCGGTGAGTTCTATTACCCCAGTAGCATCTTCAAGGCTTTCAACTTTCCCCATGTCCAGGAGGACTTCGACCCTGTGGCGGGCGGTCTGGCTGGCATGTGGTATAACGACGGCTCCGAGTCCGGCGGCGGATGGGGTCCTCCGGGCATGGTTCAGGAGCCTGAGGAAGAGGAGACGGACAAGAGCGTCTATTTTGAGGCCACGCCCAAGCAGGCAGAGAACGGCGCGCTGTACTCCTACAACATCATGGCCACCAGCCCTGGAGGAGCCATCACCGCCAGCCCTAAACTTTCCCCAGGCAGCGGCAGCACGGATCGCATTTTCGGCACTATGGACATCTTTGATGACGGCACCTTCCGCATGGAGATCGAGTACCAGTACATCAGTACCGACCGTATGAACTCCGCGGTGTACTATGTGCCCGGCGTGGAGTGCACCGGCGTCTATTTTGAGAACGCCGATGGTACCCTGACCCTGAGTTATGACCATGAAAACGCCAGGGAGACAGACTATGACATCGTCACTGAGCTGACGGGGCAGGCGGCGCAGTACGCCGCTGAACACCCTGAGGAAGCTTTGGAAGAAGAGCAGGGCGGCATGCCCGGTGGCGAAGGCATGCCAGAAGGCGGACAGCCCTGACAGCCCCAAAGACTTGGCCGGGGATCGATCGGTCCCGTTGTGGGCTGCCCGGTGTTTCACCGGGCAGCTCCTTCGGCGGGGCGTCCCCATACCCCCGGCTTGCGAAAGGAGTCCCAGCAGAGATGGAATACAAAAAATTGGTCAAGCGGATGTCTCTGGAGGAAAAGTGCGCCCTGCTCAGCGGCGGGACGCAGTTTACCACCAAATCGATCCCGCGCCTTGGGATCCCTGCCATCCGCCTGGCTGATGGACCAAATGGCGTACGGAGACAGGCGGGAGCGGCAGATCATCTGGGCCTGAATCCAAGCCTGCCTGCGACCTGCTATCCTACCGCGTCTACCATGGCAAATTCGTGGGATGTCCAGCTGAACGAGGAGATGGGACGGTATCTGGGGGAAGAGGCCAAGGCACAGAGGGTCAACGTACTGCTGGGGCCTGGAGTGAACATGAAGCGGTCCCCGCTATGCGGGCGCAACTTTGAATATTATTCCGAGGACCCCTATCTGGCGGGCAAACTGGCCGCGGCGTATATCCGGGGCGTCCAATCCAATGGGATCTCCGCCTGTCCCAAGCACTTTGCCGTCAACAGCCAGGAGACCCTGCGGATGCACTCAGACAGTGTGGTAGATGAGCGTACGCTGCGGGAGATCTACCTGACTGCGTTTGAGATTGCGGTCAAAGAAGGAAAGCCCAGATCCATCATGTCATCCTACAATCGAATCAACGGTGTCTACGCCAGTGAGGATCGGCACCTATTGCGGGATATCTTGGTAGATGAGTGGGGATTTGACGGCTTTGTGGTTACCGACTGGGGCGGAAGCAACGACCGGCTGGCGGGCGTGCTGGCGGGCAACCATCTGGAGATGCCGGCGACTGGTGGCAGCAGCGACCGAGAGGTTGCGGATGCCGTGCGAGAAGGCCGAGTGGAGGAGAAGGTAGTCGATCTACTGGTAGAGGAGTACCTTAAGACTCTGGATCAGATTGGCATACCGGACGATGCCCCGGACCACTTTGACGAGGCGGGCCATCATGCATTTGTCCGTAAGGCAGCACAGGCAGCTATTGTGCTGCTGAAAAATGACGCACAGTTGTTGCCCTTGGCCCAGGGGACCAGAGTGGCAGTTATCGGCGACTTTGCAGAAAAACCTCGCTACCAAGGCGCGGGCTCCAGCAATGTGCACTCGATTCGTGTAGATCACGCCCTGAACTGCCTGAAGTCCAGCGGCTTGGAGGTAGTAGGTTATGAGCCGGGGTTCCTCCGCCATGGCGGGGAGGATGCGTTGAAGCTGGCCGCAGCCGTGGAATTGTCCAGACGGGCGGATGTGGTTTTGCTGTTTCTGGGCTTGGATGAGTTGGCCGAGAGCGAGGGTATAGACCGCATAACGATGAAACTGCGGGACAACCAGGTCCGGTTGCTTCAGGCGGTGAGTGAAGCCAATCCCCATGTGGCGGTGGTGTTTTCCGGCGGAACTCCGGTGGAGTGCCCTTGGCTGAGCCAGTGCCAGGCCATGGTCTACGGCGGACTGGGTGGACAGGCAGGCGCGGGAGCTGTGATAGATGTGATCACCGGAAAAGTCAACCCCTCGGGCAAATTGGCAGAAACTTGGCCGCTGTCCTATGAGGATACCCCGGCCCATCGGTATTATCCGGGCATGGAACGGACTGCGGAATACAGGGAAGGTCCATACATCGGCTACCGCTATTATGAAACTGCTCAGATTCCTGTGTGTTTTCCCTTTGGCTTCGGCCTGAGCTATACCAGCTTTTCCTATTCTCAGCTGTCTGCTTCGTCGGAAGGGGTACGCTTTACTCTCACCAACACGGGGGGCGTTGCCGGCGAGGAAGTGGCCCAACTGTATGTCTCCCGCCGGGAGGGCCAGGTGTTCCGTCCGCTCCGGGAGCTGAAGGGCTTTGTCAAGGTACGGCTGGAGCCGGGAGAGAGCCGGACCGTCTTTATTCCCCTGGACGATAAGGCATTTCGTTACTTTAATGTCAAGACTGGGCGGTGGGAGGTGGAGGGCGGCGCTTATGAAGTCCAGGTGGGAGCCTCATCTCAGGATATTCGGCTGACCGGAACCGTCCAATTGGAGGGCAGTACAGCTCCACTTCCTTATGACCTGGATGGCCTGCCTAGCTATGCCGACGGCCAGATCACAGAGGTTTCAGATCGGGAATTTTCCACTCTTCTGGGCCGGCCGCTTCCCGAGGCGCGGTGGAATCGAGCAGCGCCTCTGGAACTGAATGATACCTTTACCCAACTCAGCTATGCCCACGGGTGGGTGGGCCGCCTGACCTACCGCATCCTCAAGGGACAGGTGGATCGGGCCAAGGCCAGAGGCGCGCCGGACCTGAACGCTCTGTTCCGCCTGAATATGCCGTTCCGGGGTCTGGCAAAAATGCTGGGCGGGGCGGTGGACATGGCCATGGCGGCGGCATTGGTAGAGGTGTTTAACGGTCATTTCTTCCGTGGAATGGGGCACTTTGTAGCCGCTTGGCAGCAAAAGGGGAGGGCTGCCAGACAGACGGCCAGGAAACTGGCCCAAGGAGATGGAAAAGCATGACCGCAATTAAAAGATGGATCGGAACTCACCCAAATTTATGGCAGTTTATCCTGTTCAACATTTTGTCTAACTGCGCGACCATTACCAACTTTGTGGTCATGTGGCTGTGTACCGGCTTCGTGTTCGCTCCGCTTAAAGACCAGCCCTTTCAGTTTTTCATTTTCCATTACACAAATATGGAGAGTGACCTGGGTCTATGTGGCTTCCTCAGCTTTCTTGTAGCTACTGCTGCCGCCCAAACAGTGAATTTCTTTGTTCAAAAAAATCTGGTGTTCAAATCAGATGCGCGCTTTTGCCGTGCAGTGCCCAAGTATGTGTTGTTGGCAGTTGTTTTGGTCATTATTTCGGCAGCTCTGCCGGCGTATAGTCAGGAAGTATTTGTTAGGATTGGCATTCCGCAGGGGTTGGCTCCTACGTTGGCGAATATCGTCAACATTGTGCTCCAAGTAGTGTTGAGTTATCCGACCATGAAATTTTGGATCATGCCCAAAAGCAGATAATGAAGTAACGGTGAATGAGTGATTCCTGTGTTTATGCTCCTGTGCGGGGGTAGAAATCGGATATCTATATTTACCTGAGCCATATCCTGATCAAAGCTCGAAAAGCTCGGAGCGAAAACAACGGAGCAGAAAAAAGTTTCTGGCACTGTCCCTCTATCTAAAAGTGTTGAAAATATTCAGAAAGTAACAATAAACTACGCTCTTTCCCCTAATTCAAACCGTGATCCATATGGGAGCATAGAGCGGAATAGGCAGGAGGAGAATTGGGGTGCTGGGGCGATCCAACCAAAAAATTTCATAAGACAGGAATGTGTACTGAGGATAGTTAGGCTAGACAGGCCTGGACGGTGATTATCGTCCGGGCCTGTTTTTTTATCAGATTATCACATCGCGTGGCCGATGACGCTGTCGATGGTATCTGCCACCACCAAGGCGCATCCGCTGGGTGGTGTGGGTATAGGTTGTCCCGGGGAGAGCCTGCGGAGTAGTAGCCCAAGGTGCTAGACCTCATTGTTTACATTCACCCCGTTTTGCAGGGAGAGAGTTGCAAAAGTGTCCTTGAGGTCGTGAAATTGAATATGTTTGATGCCTGCCGTTGCCAAGGGCTTCTCATGGATGTGTCGGAAGGCAGCGGGAGCATACATGATGCTGATCTCAGGGGAGGGGAAAAGGTAGACGCAAGGAGAGAGGTAGATTCCAATCAAAATATCAAACAAGGCAGGACAGCCGATGTGACTGTCCTGCCCTGGCAATAAAACTATCGCAAAAGTCATCTTGTTTTTAATGGCTACTTTACTTCAAATATTGGCCGACTTGCAGTTTATGCATTGACAACTCCTGTACGGAATAGGAAACAACTGTATACGATAATAGCCTAGAAGCATGATATGACCTCGGGTTTATAGACAGCTAGCCAAAGAAGATCCACCGCTTGACAGGGGGGCAGGCCGAATATGCCATTGGAGAAGGCGTGGGCCCCCACATCACGCAGGGCTAGGGGCAACTCCACATCAACACAGAGATGCTCATTGAGCCGCATGCCTTGGGTCTCCTCAATATGGTGGAAGCATTCGTGGGCCAACAGACGGTCCAGGAGTCCCTCTTGCGTGAAAAGTTCTACACCTAAAAGCTGCTGGACTTCGGCCATTTCTTCCAGATGGGACCGATGGACCAAGATCTGAGCGGACTGCGGGTCATAGATGGCACGCGCCTGATAGGCCAACTCTTCCATCGGGCTCATCCAGCGCACCTGAGCAATCCCGAGTCGCGCCAGGTTGTCTACCGTGCTCTGCCGCTTATCCCAGACATGTTGGGCACATTGGAAGCCGATCTGGGCAACTTGTGGTCTGAGGGAGAGGACTTGGGCCGTGCAGCCGCGCAGCGTGAACTGTTCGTCCAACCACTCTGGACCTCGACCGACCAGACGCAGGAGCGAATCCCGACGGATGCTACCGCTCATGATAGGTCGGCCTTGGTGGGGATTGCACCCTGCCTGCGCAGTTCCTGCTGCAGGTGGGCTACATCCAGATGGTCAAAGGCGACCTTCTGGTCGAGGGCAAGGCAGGCTGCGGTGCCTGCTGCCTGCCCGAGGGCCATGGCCGTGGCGGAGATGCGTGCGGAGGCCAGGGCTTCGTGGGTAGCCGAGATACACCGTCCCGTAACCAGGAGATTGCCGATTTTTTGGGGAACCATGACACCATAGGGGATATCGTAGCAGAAGTCCTGCTTTCGGCGCACCCACTGCAGGTCAGCTCCCGTCGGGTCATGGATGTCGATCGGAAAGGCACACACTGCCACACCCTCGCTGGAGGTCCGCTCTTCATATACATCCTCCACTGTAAGGGTGTACCTCCCGTGGATCCGACGGGATTCTCGGACCCCAGTCACATCAGCGATGGCTGCAAGATAACTGGACTCGAACCCAGGCAGATATTTTCGGAAGAACGTCAGAAGCTCCTCCACCTGTCTGGCGGCCTCTGTCTCTGCAATGGTCTGATCGTGGGAGGAAAGGCCGGATAGCTTGATGATCCTTGAGGTGTTGATGAACGCTTCGCCTGGGTGCAGCCCTTGGAAAAACAAAATACGATCCCTGGGGATATTGAAGTCTCCACAGGCCTTGGCCAACCGTACGATATCAAAAAAGCCAGATACAGCAAGATATCGATCCAGTTGTTTGTAATCCTTATGCAGGATGAATTGTTCCGGGTTTTGTCTCATATATGAGATCACTTTCCCAAAGTCGATCCCGCCCACCTTGAAGATCATGGACATCGGCTGTGTATAGCCATCCGAGGGACGGCCCTTGTCAAACCCCACATGGCACAATGCAGCCAAATCGCCATCCCCGGTCGCATCGATGAAGGTCTTGGCCTGATAGGATGTGGTGGTGTTCTTCCCTGCCACTGTGACCCGAGTGATGTTTCCCGCCTCCACTTCCACACCGCATAGGAAGCTGTGGAGCAACAGGGTGATATTTGGCTGTTGGGCGAACATTTCAAAATATACTAGACGCAGGGCCGCTGGCTCAATGGGGGTGATCGTGGAGGTGACGCCCAGCGGATCCGGGATGTGGCCCAGCGTCGCTTCCTTTTCTGCCAACCGGTCAATCACCTCCTGGGCGATGCCTTTCACGATCTGCTTGCTTCCGGAATGAAAGGTCATGAGAGGACATACCATAGCGGCAGTATTCGCCCCGCCCGGGTAGGCATTTTTTTCGATCAGCAGGACCTTTGCTCCCATACGGGCAGCTGCCAGCGCGGCCATGCATCCGCTGGGTCCGGCGCCCGCTATGATCACATCATATTTCATTGGCTTTCCTCCTGTATCGAGACGTGCGCCTCGAAGGTCCTGGGCCAACGGAGCTGGGCGCACATCTGCCCTGGCCACACCTGTTTGGTCTCCGGGGCCAGCTCCATCAGCTGCTGTAACCGCGCGTTGGCAGCATCGACGTCCGGAAGATTCCAGACATCCACACCGGCAGCCCGCAGTTCTTGGTTCCACTGGGGGCGCACGATTGCCTGATAGATCCAATCGTCCAGCAGGCGCTCTTTAGTGAAGCGATCCAGACGGCGTCCCGCTCCGGAAGAGCTCCCGGCCAGGAGCTGGCCCAGGATGGTGCCCAGAGAGTTGCTGGCAGTGTTCCACCCTGCATAGGCCGCCAGCCGCAGGAGCAGCCCTTGTTGGGCGGCAAGGCGCAGCAGACAGCCCTCCCCACCACCGGCAAAATAGATATCCAGCAGTCCCACAGGAATCCCGGTATCCAAAAGGGCACGGAGCCGCCGTAGGATCTGGTCGAGCCGCTCTGGAGTATAGGTGCATATCGCCTTCTCCGGGGCGATGGCCAAGTCGCGCTGTCCATCCTCCGGCGCATAGATTGCCAGGATGGCCTGGGCATCCTCCAGGCTCATGACCCGCTGGATGCGGCAGGTCTCCAAATAGGCATCCAGATTTTGGGCAAACGCTCTGTCTTCGTACTCTGCGGTGAACTGCTTATCACCGGCCAGCCACTCCACATACAGCCGGAGAACCGTTCCCTCAGGCTGGGCCTGCTGAGCCGCAAGCCGCCCTGCCATCGCGCTGGCATACTCGTCAGTTCCGCAGTGGATGCTGACATGCCGGGCGACACGGCGGGCCTCCGCCAGCGCCCAGAGCTGCTCCTGCTCAGCCCGGTGCATCCCAAGTGGGGATGAGTCCTCCTGCAGGAAGCATACCTCCCGCACCACCCCATCGGCCAGCAGCTCGACAGCCTTTTGGTTGATCCGATGGTTCCGCCTGCGGGCGGATAAGAAGGTCTGGAGCACCCGGTCTGGGATCTGCTGCTCCAGCTGGGCCAGACGGCGCTTAGCCTCTTGGCCTGGCTGGGCGGACAGTTGGGAATACTGTGCCACCTTTTCCCACCAGACCACGTCCTCTTGGCGCAGAGTGCTCACTGTGGTGCGCATGATCACGCTGGACAGATAGATGTCCAGTGTGGGGTATCTCTGCTTCAGCCTCCTCAGAAACTCCGCCCGCTGCAGGGCTTCGCTCTCTGACGTATCCATGGAACGGGAGGCCAGCAGGCCCCCATAGGCCAGCTGATCCATGGAGCATATAAGCGCGTCAGCCCCTGCACAGAACTCCTCCAGCCAGGCGGAAATTTTATGAAAGTCAGAAGGGCAGCGGTACCAGTCCATTAGCTCCAGCGGAGGCGCACATGGTTCAAGCCCTCCGCCACGAGCCAAATGGATGGGAAAATCATAGGTACAGGGACGGCTGTCCAAGGGGAGAATGACGAGTTTCATACCTGCTTCCTCATTTCGTCGATGCTCCTGCGGAATGCGGCGACTGCATCTCCAATGCTCTGGGCATCTTTCCCCGTCACCACCGCGCCAATCATCAGGCTTTTCACACCGCAGGACCGCAGAGATGCTATTTCATCTGGCCGGATGGCACGCTGGGTGGGGACTACGATGGGCAACTGGCTCAGCCGGGACAGGTGCTGGTAACGGATTAACTCCCGGGCGGACAGGGGTTGTCCATAGCTGTCTGGGTGCATGACGGACGCCTCCAGGATATCTGCCCCCACAGCCTGCAGCCCTTCGATCTCCCAGTCCGCCCAAGTGTAGTCAGGGGCGATCATCTTGGAAATGCCATCCGCTGCCAGAACCCGAGGTGCAGTATGATGTCCGTATAGAGATAAGAAATCAAACCCACAGGCCACTGCCAACGGCAGCGTCTGCTCTGCCGCGGCGCACTCCGCCCCCAGCACGATTCCCATAGGTCCCTTTGCATCGGACAGCATGGCCTCGATGGCGCTGCGCTCCTCTTCAAACGTGCCAAACAGGGTCTGACTGGCGTGGTGCTTGACGTTGACGTGGACTTTCACCACATCCGCCCCATTTTTCCATGCGGCCTCAGCCAGGGCTGGGTCATTGCGCGGCAGGCTCATCACCAGTGGAAAGCGGCCTTCCAACAGAAATTGTTTGAATTGATCCATGGTATGTTCCTCCTATTTACGGATAGGCGTTTATGCTTTGCGGTCCGGGCCGTACCTCTACTTGCGCGGATGGGTCAGGACGCAGATCGGTGTATCCGGCGCGGCTCCCTCCAGTTCTAAAGCTGCCAGCTGCATGACCTGATCGTGGACCAGGACGGAGGACAGGTCCACGATGCGGCTGCCGTGAAGGACAAACACCTCAGGTAAAATCTGCCCGGCATCGTTATAGCTGGATACCTTCTGCAAAAAGGCGTCAAGGTCGGCAGAGAACCGCCCCCCGCTTGTGCACAGAAGCTGCCCGTTGTTGACCTGCAATTTGACCACCCCACGTCTGTCCAGCACCCGGAAATCTTGCTCATCCCGGTGGAACAGACCGAATAGCCGGCTGACCCTGCGTACAGAGGAAAAGATAAATAGCCCCTCTGTCTGCCCGGCCAGCGTCTCCTGCCCAGGCTGGACCCGCAGAGAGTCTGCGGCGATCTGGGATAGTTCCTCCTGGCTGGCTCTGCCCATGCCAAGGTCCTGCTGCTCCATCTGCAGACTTCCTGTGGCGGTGGCCTGGACGATGTTTTTCTGCTGGTCGATCTCCATCTGTACCTCGATACTGTCAGGTGCGGCCCCCATGGAGATGAGGCTGTCCACGGCCTGGCGACGGATAGCGGCGATGTCCTCCGGGGTGGGATCGATCACAGTGCGGGCTACCGTATCACGCAGCATAGCCATCGCCGCTCCGATAGCAGAGATGACCTCTGCCTTGTCGGCAATCACATAGCGGATCCCGGTATGGCGGCTCAGCCAGGGCACCACCGTGGTGCAGCCGCCCCCGCCCCCCACGAGACTGAGCAGCTTTGGGTCGAGCTGGTAGTCCTGCAGGAGCGCTTGCACCGTGGCGTCCACCCGCTGTATAGCCTTGTCCAGCACGGCTTCAGCGAAGGCCTGAGGCGGCTGGCCGTATTCTTCGCTCAGCTTGTCAAAGCAGAGTCGGACGTTTTCCAGGTTTCCAAAGGCATAGTCCCTTGGCTGGACGGCCCCCGCCATCATGGCCGCATCAGTGAGGGTCACGGCAAACCGTTTCCCGGCTGGATTTTCCATCATCAGATGGTCAGGAGGATCGCCCTCTATCGGAGCAGCAAGGACGGGCCTGGCATCCTGCAGTTCCTCAGGCTCGGCAAAAGCCAGATAAGTTAGTCCTGCAATATGAGCCGAACGCGGCCCCACGTCCCGGACCTGGCCGGCACTGTCGATGCGGATCATGGAGCCTCCGCCGATCCCCACCGTTCGGGAGTCCAATGTTTTTAGGAAGGTGCTGTGGCCACCGACGCTGGCGCTTTTGACCATGGCCTTTCCGTTGTGAATGACCGAGATATCGGTGCTGGTACCGCCTACCTCCAGGAAAATGCCATCGGAGACATTGGCATACATCAGCGCTGCGGCGATACCAGCAGCGGGCCCAGAGAGCAGTGTCAGGATGGGGCGCTTGCGCATCTGCTGGATGTCCATCACGCCGCCGTCGCTGCGCATGATCATCAGCGGCGCGGTGATGCCGCTGCGCTGGATGCTCTCGTTGGTCATGTCTGCGGTCTGGGTCATCTTCGGCAGGATACTGGCATTAATTACCGCAGTGCGGGTACGGACCTTCAAGCCGTACAGCTGGCTGATCTCATGGCTGGCGGTGGCTGGAAGGCCCAACTGCTGGGCCAAACTGGTGACCATATCCTCCCGGTGCGGGTCGTCCACTCCAAAGGCTTCACTAGCTACGATCACGCTACACCCCTTTTTGCGCAGTTCTTCAATGACCTGGTTGATTTTCGCCTGTGTAAATTCCTTTGGATCGGTGTTCAAAAAACTATGGGCCGTATGGAGCGCTTTGCTCTCGTTGAGGGGGATGTCCGCAATCATGGTGTCGGTCTTGGCCTTGATGGCTTCGAGGCCCCGTCCCATCCCAACGACCCCAACCTTTGCCACATCGCCCTCCAGAAGGGCGTTCGTAGCCTGGGTGGTGCTGTGCGCGACGAACACCACGTCCTCCGGGGCGGCCCCAGTCTGTACTAGAACATCCTGGAAGGTTTTGATAATCCCCTCTGAAACTGAGTAGCGTGAAGAATGAGTGGTAGGAGTCACTGCGTGTGCGATTACCTCGTAGCTTTGATGGTCCAATGCCACCGCATGGGTGAAAGTCCCGCCAACATCGATCCCGATCCGTATTTTCCTGTTTTGCATGACTTGTTCCTTTCTCAGCACACTGACCGGAGCGATGACCCCGTGTACAGACATCCGGGGAAGCCGATTTTTGGCTTCCCCGGATCGACAGGCTGAAGTGTCGTTAGAAGTACATAACAGCTGCGACGATCAGGCCAATGACAACACCGACCCAAACATAGGGAAGGGTCTTTTTCATGATATCGTTGACGTCGACGCCAGTAGCGGAAGCCGTCCAGACATTTTGTGTGTTGGTGGGGTCGCACACACCTTGGATCTGACCAGTGGTCATCAGCGCGGCCATGATACTTGTGGCACCAAGCTTACCAGCGCTGAGCATGACACCGGCTAGACCAAGACCGAGCCCCCAGATATTCAACGGGCCACGATAGAGAGATAGCGGGGCTAAGATGGAGAAGAAAATCACAAAGGTGACCGCTGTGCTGGGCAGAATTGCAGCCATAGCAGGGCCAAGAATGGCGGAGACGCGTGCGTCCATCACCACCACCAGGAGCATGCCGATCCCAATCAGTAGGAAGATGGCGCCGGCGGAATTGGAGATGCCCTCCGTGATAGCCTTGCTCATGCGCTGCATACTGCCCTTCCCTAGTGTGGTGATAAAGCAGTAGACAATAGCGATGACGAATCCAACGTTAATGTCCAGCCCAAAGCCGAGGACAGCCACGAGAGGGATCAGCGGGGTGAGCATGGCAAACCAGCGCACTTTAGGTGCCTTTGCTCCCTCTTCCTGGGCAGGCATGGGCCAGGCCACTTTTTTCGCCGTATCCCGGCGATGTTTCCGGAATAGGTTCTTCAGACCGCCAAACTTGACCTCGATGATGCAGAACAGCGCCCCGGCCAGGCCGAAAATAATGCCTGCAAACCAAGCAAAGCCACGCACAGTCTCGACAGAGAGGCCCAGAGTGTCGATATATAGGCTCCAGTTGGCCAGATTAAACACTCCGCCCACGCTGGTGGCAAACAGCAGGATCCCCGCTGCCGCTAGGGGCGTAACCCCAAGGCTGATCATGATAGGAAGCACGATGCTGCCCAGCATCATGATCGCACCCAGTCCGCCCAGGGTCGTAAACAGTAAGGCCAGCACGATATACAGAGCCAAGCTCAGGATAAGCGGGCGGTCTCCGGCCATCTCAGATACCTTCCGGACCACAGCCTCTGCAATGCCCGCGTTCTTCACCTGCTGGGACAGAATCGCGCCGAAGATGAAGGTGATGATGGTGGAGCCCAGGCGCAACGGTCCGCTGACGAACAGCAACGACTGAATCCCGGAAACAGTCGTCTCGCCATCCACTGTGTCCGCCCAAGGGATTCCAGCTATGATGGCGATTAACAGCGCCATGATGGGCAGGGCAAACATTGCGTTCAGCTTTTTTGTATACATCAAAGCACATAATACGATGAACACCACGACGATCAATGCCACAGTCATGTTTATTCCTCCTCTTTCAGTCAAGATGATGTTGTCGGCCCGTCTATTCTCTATACGGCTACCATACTTTCCACCGTCATACAGTCATGAAGTAGACTGCGGAGGATAGATGCGATTTTTCGTACAGGAATAGATCGTCCCGAACCATTTCGTCTCCGCCTCCAGTGCCATCCCCCAGGCAAGCTCAGCCGGATCTGACAGATATACCTCGATCGGTCCGCGACCGATCGGGCCAAGGATCTGTTCCACCTCCTTCATTTGACTTGTACACTGGCAAGCGATCCAGACCTGGTCTAAGCCTAGCAGGCCCCACAGCCCGTTGACCTGCTTGACGAGTGCGGCGAAGCTGACTGCGGCGCCGCATTGGTTAGCACGCCCGCGGCACACATGTCCATCCAGGCATATAGCCGCTTTATAAGGAAATCGTTCGTCCAGAACCATAAAATGCTCTGGACATTGGGCTCCCTGGGTATATTTGCGAAGGGATATCTGTCCATTAATCGTACTGTCGATGAATACAGGTACATAGATCCGCCGCTCAACAATCTCCTTGAGCGGTACGTTTTTCCAACTGAGCACATCGCTTTTCAAAACAGTCTGGGTGAGGTGATCGATTTGCCCTTCCACTCCGATACCCACGGCAAGGACGTTCGTCGCTTCCGGCTTCTCTAACAGCAGGTCGATGGAACGGTAGAGCAGATTGATAGACAATTCATCAGGACGGCGTGGGACTTGAAAATGACTTTTGATCTGTCCCCGCGCATCACATAAGGTGATGCGCACACCCGAGCCCCACACCTCCACGCCGGCAAACTGCCCATATTCCCCGTTGATGGAATAGATCACAGAACGGCGGCCTCCGATAGACCTCTGCATACCGGCTGTGCGCACAAATCCTGTCTTGAGCATGGCGTTAATTGTGTCCGATACGGTCGTATTGCTTAGCCCCGTCCATTGCACTAAGTTTTGCTTGGTGGCGTTTCCATAGTCCAACAAGCGCAGGAGCAGTAACCTTCGGTTTTGAAGATCAAATCTCTCTACCACAGGCGCCCATCCTTTCTAACTATACTTTTTACGGATTCCGTAAGAAGTATAATCTAATAATAGTATCAGAACTACTGAAAGTCAATACTCTGTGGAAAAAGTGTTGTTTTTTACAGTTTTTTATGTTTATTTTTGTGCAGTCTGTGCCCTGGCTGTAGTGCCATATCCGCTTAGCAAATGTCTCTATGTTTATTGCCAAGCGCTGGGGGACCGTTAGCCTGCAGTCAATTTCATTGAAAAATGCGTCAAGCATATATCGCTACACGTCCGAAGGGAGGGCAATAGGGTATGATGACGATCTTTTGGGGGAACAACAGAACAACTACTAATTCCGGCGTAAGATTGCACACAGCGTTACTCTCAAAAAGAGCCTTTGAGAGATCCCTTCACTGCTCCCTTTGATAATTGTGAGAGGATACTCTAAAGTTGCCTCCCCGTACTGGGAAGCAGCGGGGATCCGCCTGATGCAGACTCTATTATCGGCTTTTTGTACCGCAGTACGCGGGGATAGCTGCCTGAATTCCTCCGCATTGCTCTGCGGTATTTCCTCTGTTCCATTCTGAGGCGGTTTGGACCCAATTCTAATTGTGATGCGTTAAGCTACAAGCCTGCACGACTGTAAGCAAGTTAAAATATAGGACAGAAAGTTGGACCTACACAGGCGAAGTGCCAGAAATAATCTAAGAGCACCGGAATAAAAGCATGGCTTTAGTCCGGTGCTCTTGGTGCTTTTTCTGTTCTTACATACCCTGGGGCGCACACAAAACGCCCCATAGTCTGGGCGGCTGCTACTGTTTCGTACGTGGAGGTAGAACCGCTGGGATCGAGGTGTTTGTACTCTCAGGAGTCTCATTATTTGCTGTTTAGTAGATAGAGCTTTACTTCAATAGAATCACATCAACACGTTTACCTGTGTGGTATAGTTTGTGTTTCCCGATACCGAGCGTATAGATGCAGGGAACCAAATCACAGTGGAGGATATTATTTGCATTCAAAGCCGTGCTTTCGGCATTTTACTCCCATCAGGTCCTCATAGACACACACCAGGGCTCCCTTGTACTTATCGCCATACCCTTTTAGCATGGATGTTTTATATATGGAATTCATTGCATCCAAAATAGGGACAGGAAGCCCTTTTAGCGAGGTGATTTCCACACAGCTGACGATATCTTTATAGGCGTCATCAATGGTGAAGCCATAGTCAAAATTCCCTTCCAGAATTTGGGGAATAAAGAACTTGGAAGCACCGCTCTGCGCCGTACCTGTATTGATGACCTTCCCGATTTGCTCAGGTTCCAGCCCCAGCTTCACAGCAACTGTCATCAGTTCACAGAATGCTGCGACATTGATATCGTAGATGCAGTTGTTGATCATTTTAGTCATCTGCCCGTTTCCACTGACGCCCATGTAATAGATATCGCTGCCCATAAGCTCTAAGTAAGGCTTCACCTTATCAAAATTTTCCTGAGATCCACCGCACATAATGGTCAGAGTCCCGTCCTCGGCCTTTGACTGTCGGCCAGATACAGGCGCGTCTATGAAACCAATTCCTTTTTGTTCCATTGCTTTCGCAATGCTCAAGGTGGGCAGATAGGCGATTGTACTGCAGTCTACTAGAAGCTTTCCTGCACCCATATGTTCTGCCAGACCGTTTTCCCCTAGGACTACCTGTTCCACCACTTTTGTGCCAGGTAGGCATAGAAATACAATATCTGCGTCCCAAAGTTCTGCGACCTGAGTGGTGGCATGGATTCCACGGGCTTCAAAATCCGGGAACATCGTATTGTTAATGTCATTGACCACATATTCACAGCCGCACTTGGACAGGTTCAGCGCCATTCCTTTTCCCATTTGTCCAAGCCCCATAAAACCAATTTTCATTATCTTATCCCTCACATTCCAAATTTGACGTTTTCTACCCCTTAAAGCCTTCCGATTCCTCAAAATTTCCGCTTCTATCGGGCTCCAGCATGTCGAACAGAGGTGCCGCGGGCAGGACCGCCGATATGCCGCAAATCATCAGGGCGATGCGCAGCGCCTCCCCCACCTCTTCAATGCTGGCCCCTTCTTCCAGGGCTTTGCTGCCATGGACTGTGATAGTCGTTTCTACGCCACGGGCACAGCCCAAGATCATGATCATCAATTCGCGGTATTTCGCAGGTATTACCCGCTCTCCCCGATTACAAGCCACAAAAACCGTCTTAAATGCTTCTAGCAGCTGTGGATCATTGGCCAGTTGAAAATAAAACGGGGGCAGGTCGCTGCCTCGAATCTGACGCATTTCACGCAAACTGTTCCACGCCTTTTCAATCTGAGCTGGATCTGTCTGTTTCAATTTCATCCACCCTTTCTAAGGTCACAGGTACGGCTCTTGTGGCTCTGCGTATCTTGCTTCCTTATTTCCGGTAGCCTTTAGGCCCAATTTTCTGCATCAGAACGACCACTAGATAAATGATAATCATTACGACAAAAATGGCCAGCATGCCCTTTCCCATGTACTCTAGATTCCGGACAAAATTGTACGGTTCAAACATATCGTGTTTCCTCCTTTAGCCGAAGAAGCCCAAGATTAAGCCGCTGGCAATCACCGACGCGATCTGCCCTGACACATTGACCCCGATGGAGTGCATCAGCAGGAAGTTGTACTTGTCCTCCTCCTGCCCCAGCTTGTGAACGATCCGCCCGGCCATGGGGAAAGCAGAGATACCCGCCGCACCGATCATTGGGTTGATCTTCTTCTTCAAAAACAGGTTGAGAAACTTAGCAAACAGCACCCCGCCTGCCGTATCAAACACGAAGGCGAACAGTCCCAATCCCAGGATCAACAGCGTCTCTGGCGCCAAGAACTTTTCCGCCTCCATCTGAGATGCGATGGAAATTCCCAGGAAAATGGTCACCAGGTTGGCCAGCACGTTCTGTGCTGTTTCCGACAGAGAGTTGAGTACCCCACACTCCCGAATCAGATTGCCGAACATCAGGAAGAAAATCAGCTCTGCGGAACCCGGCGCCACCAGTGCCGCGATCATCAGGATCACGATAGGGAACAGGATCCTCGTACGCTTACTCACTGTTGCGGGCTTATATTCCATGCGAATTCTGCGCTCTTTTTTGGTGGTGAGCAGCTTAATGATGGGCGGCTGAATAATGGGCACCAACGCCATGTAAGAGTATGCAGCCACCATGATCGCCCCCAGATATTTGCTCCCCAGGGCAATGGCCACCGCGATGGCCGACGGTCCGTCCGCAGCCCCGATGATGGCGATGGAAGCCGCGTCGTTGATGTCAAAGAACATGGATGCCAGACACAGCGTCATAAAGATACCGAACTGGGCCGCCGCTCCAAAGATCATCAGCTTGGGATTGGACAAAAGCGGACCAAAATCTATCATCGCGCCAATGCCGATAAACAGCAGCAGGGGAAACAGCTCATTGGCGATACCTGCGTCGTACAGGGTCTGAAGTGCCCCGAAGTTTACTCCGGGAATGTTAACGAGGATCGCGCCAAACCCAATGGGTAACAGCAGGGTGGGCTCCATCTCCTTGCGAATTGCCAAATAGATCAGCAGCGCACCCAAGGCCCACATGACGACGGTTTTCCAGGTGATTCCCAGAAGTCCTTCTAGCAAAAATTCCATAGGCATCCTCCATCGTCATTCGATCAGCAGCATCGGATCGCCTGCGCTGACGGTATCCCCCTTGTTGATATAGATCTGTGATATGGTACCGCTCCTTGGAGCATAGATCTCGTTTTCCATTTTCATGGCCTCCAGAACGATCACCACATCGCCAGCGGAGACCACCTGTCCCACGGCTTTTTCCACCGCCACGATCGTCCCTGGCATGGGGGCCTTGAGCAGCCCCTCTCCTCCTGTCGGCACCGACTGCACATGCGCAGATGCCGGGGCGGCGGCCGCTGGGGCGGCTTCCGGGGGCGGGGCCGGAGCCGCTGTGTCGACTGGAGTGTTCACGCCCGGTGCCTGTGGAGCCGGGACCCCAGGGGCGGATACCTCTTCTGCGCTCACCTGGTATAAAACGCCGTTCACTGTAATATTAAAATATTTCAAAAACGTATCCTCCCATCTATCGATTCATCAAATCTCTCCGGCCCGCCTGCGCCCAAATGCTCTCAGGACGATCGGCCCGGCGGATGGTCCGTACGACCAACCGTTGTGAGGGAGCCTCCATGGCCGCGATCGCCGCAGTGATCGCAGCTATGACCGCTCCGCTCACCTGAGTTGCCTCCCCCTGATCTTCAAGGCCCGCCTGCATCGGAACTGCAGCCTGCGACGGCTCCTTTTCGTCCCGCTGGCCAGACCTTGTCCGGACAAAGAGAGCGACCAGCAGGATAGCGACTACAGCGATCAACGCCATATGATACCATTCCATTTGCACCCCTCCTAAAGCGGGATGTTCCCATGCTTTTTCGCTGGACGCTGTTCCCGTTTGCTGGCCAGCATCTCATAGGCGCTGATGAGCCGTTTTCTCGTCTCAGCAGGTTCGATCACATCGTCCAGATAGCCGTGGGCAGCAGCCAGGTAAGGGTTGGCGGCCATAGCCCGGTACTCTTCCACTTTTTCTTTCCGCTTGGCCTCTCGATCCTCAGCACCTTCAATATCTTTGCGGAAAATGATATTGGCTGCTCCATCCGGCCCCATCACGGCAATTTCAGCTGACGGCCAAGACAGTACAACATCCGAGTGCAGATGCTTCGAACACATGGCGATGTAAGCGCCTCCGTAGGCCTTGCGGAGGATCACCGTCACCTTGGGTACGGTGGCCTCGCTGTATGCGTAGAGCACCTTTGCTCCATGGCGGATAATGCCCCCATATTCCTGGGCGGTTCCTGGCAGGAAGCCCGGCACATCCACCAATGTCAGTAGCGGGATATTGAAGCAGTCACAGGTACGGATGAACCTGGCAGCTTTATCGGAGGCATTGATATCCATGCATCCTGCCTGTTCGCGGGGTTGATTCGCAATCACGCCAATGCTCCTGCCATGGAGTCGGATCAGCCCGGTGAGCATGTTTTTGGCAAAATGGGGCTGGTATTCCAGAAATGTCCCGCAGTCGGCCAGCGTCTGGATGACGGTACGCATGTCATACGCTCTGCTGGGGTTATCTGGAATCAGGGTGTTCAATGACGCATCCAAGCGATCAGAATCGTCATTGCCCTCTACCCGGGGGGGATCTTCCAAGTTATTCTGGGGCAGGTAGCGCAGCAGCTCTCGGATGTGAGCAAAGCAGGCTTCCTCTGTTTCGTCATAAAAATGGGCCACGCCGCTGGTGTTGTTGTGGGTCATAGCGCCTCCCAATGCTTCTGCGGTCACCTTTTCTCCCGTGACAGTCTCGATCACCTGGGGGCCGGTGATAAACATCTGCCCCACATTCCGCACCATGAAAATAAAATCAGTCAATGCGGGAGAATAGGTCGCTCCTCCGGCGCAGGGCCCAAGGATCACTGAAATCTGCGGGATCACACCAGAAGCGATGGTATTTTGGAAAAAGATGTCTCCAAACCCCGCTAACGCATCTACTCCCTCCTGGATGCGCGCTCCGCCGGAATCGTTAATGCCGATGATCGGCGCGCCTACCTTCAGCGCTGCCTGCTGGGCTCTGACGATCTTTGCGGCATGCGCCTGTCCCAGCGATCCACCCATCACAGTAAAGTCTTGGGCAAAGACATATACCAGACGGCCGTCTATCGTTCCATAGCCAGTCACCACGCCATCGCCGTCCACCCGCTTGCGCTCCATGCCGAAATTTTCACAGCGGTGCTGGACCATAGTTCCAATCTCCACAAAGCTGTCCGCATCCAGTAAGGCCTGGATACGTTCCCGGGCAGTCAGCTTTCCCAGTTGATGCTGTCTGTCCACAGCGGCTTGTCCTCCGCCCAGCAAAAGCGCGTCTTTTTTCTTTCTGAGTTGTTCTAATTTCATATTCGACAATTTGCCACCTCCGGACGATCAGAAGTCTGTAACTAACCCCAGCAGGTATGCCAGGCCCTAATAATTCCTGACATACCTGCTGCTTTTTGCTCAGCAGAGTCCCAGCTGAACAAAGACAATGCTAAATACAGACACAAACACAGGGATAATAACAGTACACCACAGGAAGTGCTTATAAGAGTTCTTGTGGGTCAATCCAGCTGTATTGATCATGTTAATGACAGACCCATTGTGCGGAAGGGAGTCCAGACCGTAACTGGACATGGCCGCTACACGGTGGATGATCTCCGGAGAGATCCCCATGTCCAGGAACCGCTGTCCGAACGTCTCCAGAGCAATGGCCAAGCCGCCGGACGCAGAGCCTGTGATACCTGCGATAATGTTGGTGGCGACCACCAGCTGCACGATAGGAGGACCGGGCAGGGCATCCATGGCGCCAACGACGAACTCATAGCCAGGAACGATTTTCACCACATTGCCAAAGCCCACCACAGCACACACGCCCATTAGTGTCTTAGCTCCGCTGAACGCACCCTCCCCAAGAGACTTCATTACATCGGGGATCGTCTTGAAATATAGGATGACATTGGCCAAAATTCCGATGAACAGGGCTACTTCCGGAGCCAGCCCGAAAGCGTTTAAGGCTACCAGGAGGATCACAGAGGGGAGCAGTGCCTTGATAAATGCGCCCCATGTGATTTTTTCGCCCTCACTGACATCGATATCAGATTTCAGTGTCTGGTTGATGACCTCGCCGGTGGGAAGAAAACGCTCGTTTTCCCGCTCGGCTTTTTTGGAGATGTACACAACGTAAATGACGCAGAAAATGATGGAGACCGCAGCTGAGGCAAGTCCTAAAACAGGGGCTGCAGTGGCAGTCGTGCCCAAGTAGTCAATAGGGATCAGATTCTGGATCGCGGGAGACCCCGGAATCATAGTGGCGGTGAACACCTGCGAGCCAATGGTGATACCGCACAGAGACATATGCCAAGGGATATCTTGCGCCTCGAACAACGGCTTCATAATACCGACCATCGTAAAGATGACCACGAAAGAAGATACTCCGCCCAAAGTCAAAATGGTGGTGATTAGTGCGATGAGCAGGATCGTCATACAGATGCGTGCCCACCGCGTTTTCAGATGGACCTTGTTCAGAAGCCCTGCCAGCTTCAGCGCGATGGTCTTTCCGGTGCCGCTGTCGCCGGTCAACCTGCCGAAGATCGCGCCTAATGCGAACATGATAAAATAATCTGCTGCATAGTCGCCAAAGCCGGTGGCATAGGAGGTCAGCATTCCATCCTGCACCACGTCGATGCTGCCCCAGGCAAACAAGCAACAGACCAAGGCGCACAATGGGCCGACGATCAGAAGGTTTACACCCTTGTAGGACAGGATGATGATCAAAGCTAATGCGATCAGGATACCGATCAAACTTATAATTTGAGCTGCCATTCTACGTTGCTCCTTTCTCTCTAAGTCTTTACATCACAAGCTTCCATATGCCGGGTCCAGGAAGCGCTCACAATACGTAGTTCCGACACCAAGAAGGCCGGGAGCAATCAGGTCAGGCTGAGATACTCTCTCGCCTCGTCGGCGGTGGCAATGGGCCGGCCCACCGCTTCCGCAATGCGAAGCACCCGCTCTACCAGCATTTTGTTTGTTGCTGGTACTCCTTTGCTCATGGTGAGTACATCCTCAAGGCCAGTGCGCACGTTGCCGCCCATAGCAATGGCAATGGTCAGCAAAGTGACCTGAGACGAGCCGATACCGCTGACCTGCCAGGTGGAGCCTTCCGGCAGCGAGTCCACCAGGTACTGGAGGTTACGGGGCGTACCGGTGATAGACCCGGGCACATTCATGACTAGGTTGAACTGAAGCGGACCTTTCAGAACGCCCTTCTTTTGGAGAAATACGGCGTTGGTGATCATAGAGGCATCAAAAACCTCGATCTCCGGCTTGATGTTATTAGCATACATTCTGTCGGCCAGAGCTTCGATCAGTTCAAAATCATTGGCATTGATGCCTTTTGCAAAATTGGACGAACCTGTGGACAGGCTGGCCATCTCAGCCGGCAGGTCCAGCATGGCGCCGCGCTGCAGACCGGTAGCGCCCCGGGCACCAGTGGACAACTGGCGGATCAGCTTGACCCCAGCCTCATCCAGCTTGTCCAGAACGGTCTTATAGATGCTCCTGTCTGTTGTCGGTTTCAGGTTCTCGTCTCGAACGTGGATGTGGGCGACCGCCACGCCCATCTCCTCCGCGTCTTTGATCTCCCGGACGATCTCATCCGGCGTAAGCGGAGCGGCTGGTGCGGTTTCTCTCGTTGGAACATTCCCGGTCGGCGCGAGTGTGACAATCAATTTTTTCATCATGAGACCCTCCTAAAATTTTTATTTTTGCCCTTTGAATGGCAGTACAATAGAATCGGGCGTTTTGCCCAATTTCATTGTATTGCATCTGCTGTTTTATGAGAATTATCAACAACTTTAAAGAGCGTTAAAGCAAAAACGAACGCTTTATGTCATATTTTGCTGTAGATATCCCAGTTTTTTTTCAATTCGCGGATACGCTCCAAAATGAAAAGGAGCTGGACCTACATAGGTCCAGCTCCTTTTCATTGTTCTTGATTGGATGGTCTGATACACGAGATATTATCCATTATTGTCCATATAGTACCGCTCTTCCTCAAAATTTTGTGCATCGATATCGCGGTAATAAGCTACCGCAAAATGACGAAACAGTTTGGCTGCTTTGGTCTGGACCCGCTGCCGGTGCCAGTATAACGCCTGGGTCCGGGTGTAGGTGCAGCCTCTTAGGTCCACAAACACGTGAGACGAATACGGCGAACACAATTTTGTATATAACGTGGACAGTCCGATACCCAGACCCTCTGAGACCAACTTTCCCCGCATCATATGGTCACACTCGAAGATGATATTCGGGCGGAATCCCGCATCCCTGAACACCTCATCAAACATTTTTCGGGAGGACAATTCATTTCCCAGTGCGATGAACGGCTCATCTTTCAGTTCGGAGACTGCCACAGAGTCCCGCTTTGCAAAGGGGTGCTCCGGATAAACCATCAAAACAGGTCGGTCGTTCCTATACAATACAGTTGAATCCATAGCATTGGTGGATAGATCCGACGGTGCAGCGATCAGAAAATCAAACTGTTTCAGCAGTTCAACATCTGTCAACTGGTGTAAGTTCAAATAGGTGTGAGTAACCTTGATTTCGGCGTACATACGCCGGAATGCAAGAAATAGATCTTGGAAGAGCATTGGTGTCGTGGTGGCAATTGACAGACTGGCAGACTCTGCTTTGTTCATTTCCTGGATAACACGCTGCGCATTATTTAAAGTATCCAGAATTTGATTTACTGCTTGCAACATCACACGGCCTTTGTCATTCAATTTCAAATTTTTCCCACTGGAACGGTCAAATAGTGTCATCCCTAGCTCATGTTCCAAACGGTTGATGCTGCCGCTGAGCGCAGGGGTTGACAGATATAGTTTTTCTGCCGTTTTGGTCAGGTTTTCGGTTTCTGCCAGGACTTTAAAATACTTTAACTGTGTTAACTCCATATTGCGCTCCTTTCTGCCATTCTGGATTTAGATACTCTTTTATTGTGAGCTATATCTATACCAATGTCAATAAAAACATAGAAAAATAGCAATCTAGCCGAAATTAGCGAGCAATAATGAAGTAGGTACATAAAACCGAAATACGATATGCTGGTCAGCAATGACCTCATCGCGGCTTCCACTCATTTAAAACAATGTTGGGGTTAAACAAGTAGGCCCGGACGGTTTTCATCCGGGCCTGTACTTCTAATGGAATCTCACATTACCTGATTGATGTATAGTATCCGTGGCTTTCTGCCGTATCCGCTGAGAGGCGTAGGGGAGATGTCGAAGGGGAACCCTCTTTTTGTACAACGTAACACCTATGATTCCCATTTTTATGCCTCCTGATGGCTGTACAAAATATTTATAAACACATGGAGACATAATGCGCATTAATATTGTGCAGTTAGGCACGCTTTTGCTCACTGATGTATATGGCGAGTTCAGGAGGTGGTCCGCACGATTGCCCGGACACCTGTTACGCCGTGTGATTTCCCGGGCGGATTGCCAACTCCGTTTTGCCCACCGTGAACGGATCAAGTGGAGAGGAAATGCACTGGGTCGGTGCCGGCGCCTGCTGCAGCCAATATAGGTAGTTTCTCAGAACATAGAAACGGCTGTCATATGCTGTGGTGTAGCAGTTGCTGTAATAGTATAGAGATCAAATGGTGTGTAAAAACCGGAGGAAGGCATCCCGGCCCGCCTTGTCCCGCTTATATACCCCAGCGTGCTCCAGCACCTGGGCGAACACCAGGCCGGTCTCTCTCTGGACGATGTCCAGGGCGTTGTCCGCGGTGATGGTGTACTTGGGGGCGAAGCCCTCTGCCCAGTCGGCGTGCTTGGCGGTGAGCTCATTGGCCCGCAGGTCAGCGCCGGAAACCAGCCCTTCAGCCACGGCAGCCAGCTCCTGCTTCAGCCGGGCGGGGAGGACCGCCAGACCCAGGACTTCAATCAGGCCGATGTTCTCCTTCTTGATGTGGTGCAGCTCCGCGTGGGGGTGGTATAGCCCCAAGGGGTGCTCCGGCGTGGTCAGGTTGTTGCGCAGCACTAGGTCCAGCTCGTACTTGCCCTCCCGCATCCGGGCGATGGGGGTGATGGTGTTGTGGGGGACCCCGTCCGTCTCGGCGTAGATGACCGCCGCCTCATCGGTGTACCCCCGCCAGGCGGTGAGAATCCGGTCGGCCAGGTCCACCAGCCGCTCCGGGTCGGCGCTGGCCAGGCGCACCACCGACAAGGGCCACTTGACGATACCCGCCTCCACGTCCTCATAGCCGGGGAAGGGGAAGGGGATCTCCACCGGGGCCTGCTCCATGGCGAAGGTGTAGTGTCCGCCCTGGAAGTGGTCATGGGCCAGGATGGAGCCGCCCACGATGGGCAGGTCGGCGTTGGAGCCCACGAAGTAGTGGGGGAACTGGCGGACAAAATCCAGCAGCTTGCCGAAGCAGGCCCGGTCGATTTTCATGGGGGTGTGGACGCTGTTCAGGCAGATGCAGTGCTCGTTGTAGTACACATAGGGGGAGTATTGGAGGAACCAGGGGGAACCATTGATGGTGATGGGCACGATGCGGTGGTTCTGCCGGGCGGGGTGGTTCACCCGGCCGGCGTACCCCTCGTTCTCGGCGCACAGCTGGCACCGGGGATAGTTGGAGGCGGGCAGGTCCCGGGCGGCGGCAATGGCCTTGGGGTCCTTCTCCGGCTTAGACAGGTTGATGGTGATGTCCAGCTGTCCGTATTCCGTGTCCACCTTCCACTGCATGTCCTTGGCGATGCGGTCCCGGCGGATATAGTTGGTGTCCTGGCTGAATTTGTAGTACCAGTCGGTGGCCGCCCTGGGGCTCTCCCGGTACAGGGCCTGGAACCTCTCGATGACCTGGGCGGGGCGGGGGGTGAGCCGGCCCATGAGTTCGGTGTCGAACAAGTCCCGGTAGATCACGGAGTTTTCGGTGAGCACCCCCCGGGCGTAGGCGTCGTCCAGCAACTCGTCCAGCACAGCGGCCAGGTGGATGTCCTCCCAGTCTTTCCAGGGTTCGGTGTAGCTGTCCAGCTTCAGGGCGTCCAGGATGGTGTTGACGGCCCAGGTGCGCTCACATTCCTCGATGAGCCCGGCGCGCAGGGCGTAGGTTGCCAGCTTGGAGATGGCTTCGTCGATCATGCTCAGCCCTCCTCATAGCCGTTGGGATGGCTCTGGTGCCACTTCCATGCGGTGGCGACGATGGTGTTCAGGTCATCGTACTTCGGCTTCCAGCCCAGCACCGCCTTGGCCTTCTCGGAGGAGGCCAC
>ERZ836441.495-NODE-495-length-45676-cov-4.312290_pt1 | contig 45676 bp, 40 predicted proteins | sample MGYA00519686_ERZ836441 | MGnify/ENA primary metagenome ERZ836441 (study PRJEB31850, sample SAMEA3708800) | human gut metagenome | biome: human gut; feature: human-associated habitat; material: faeces | place: China | collected 2014 ...
TCATGGCCTGGCGCACAGGGCCGGCAGTAGCCTCTACCAGATGGGCGGTGAGCTGGTCGAACTTGGCCCGGGTGAGGGTCAGCTCCAGATGCTTGGGCCCGGTGGCGTCGGCGGTGATATAGGGCAGGTTGATGGAGGTGGAGGTGACGCCGGACAGCTCAATCTTGGCCTTCTCGGCGGCCTCCTTCAGCCGCTGCATAGCCACCTTGTCGCCGGTCAGGTCGATGCCCTCGGCTTTCTTGAACTCGGCAGCCATCCAGTCCATGACGCATTTGTCAAAGTCATCACCGCCCAGGCGGTTGTTGCCGGCGGTGGCCAGCACTTCAATAACGCCGTCGCCAACTTCCAGCACGGACACGTCGAAAGTGCCACCGCCCAGGTCATACACCATGATCTTCTGGTCAGATTCCTTGTCCACGCCGTAGGCTAGGGCAGCGGCGGTGGGCTCGTTGATGATCCGCTTGACCTCCAGGCCGGCGATCTTGCCCGCGTCCTTGGTGGCCTGGCGCTGGGCGTCAGTGAAGTAGGCGGGGACGGTGATGACCGCCTCAGTGACAGTTTGGCCGAGATAGGCCTCAGCATCCGCCTTCAGCTTTTGAAGGATCATGGCGCTGATCTCCTGAGGGGTGTACTTTTTGCCGTCAATATTCACCTTATAGTCGGACCCCATCTCCCGCTTGATGGAGATGACGGTCCGGTCGGGGTTGGTGATGGCCTGGCGCTTGGCCACCTGGCCCACCATGCGCTCGCCGTCCTTGGAAAAGGCCACCACAGAGGGGGTGGTACGGTTGCCTTCCGCGTTGGGGATGACGACGGCCTCGCCGCCCTCCATAACCGCCACGCAGGAGTTGGTAGTACCTAAGTCGATACCGATGATCTTGGACATAATAAATTCCTCCAATTTTAGAAGATAGTTTTTACATAGAGATAAATAGAACGTGTGGGATGCGGTTCTGTCACCCAGAAATTCAGGATTCCCGGCTCCTACTTAGTTGGCCACTTTGACCATGGCAAACCGGATGACCTTCTCGCCGCAGATAAAGCCCTGCTGGAATACTTCTACCACAGTGTTTTCACCCACAGACTCGTCGTCTACGTGCATCACTGCGTTGTGACGGTTGGGATCAAAGGTCTCCCCCAGGGCGGGAATGACCTCCACGCCCAGTTTGGTGAGCACGTCCTGTAGGCCCTTCATGGTCATGTCCACACCCTTGGCGTAGGCCTCATCACAGGTCTCTTGCTTCAAAGCCCGTTCCAGATTGTCGTAGACCGGCAGGAAAGCGGACACTGTCTGGGCCTTTGCTTCGGTCCAGGCGTTCTCCTTTTCCTTGGCGGTGCGCTTGCGGTAGTTGTCGTACTCCGCAGCCAGCCGGAGGTACTGGTCCTCCTTCTCCGCCAGGGCAGCCTGAACAGCCTGGGTGGAGTCCTCCGCCGGGGCGGCGGGCTGTCCCTCCTGCTCCGGCGCGCCGGCCTGGGCGGCGGAGGCGGTTTCTTCGGTCACGGCCTCCTGCTGGGCGGCCTTGTTTTTCTTTTTCTCAGACATGGAATGCTATTCCTCCTTTTCCGGCTTACCCGGAGGCAGTTCGGTCTGGCCGAACAGCTTGCTCAGGCCATCCGCTACATAAGACAGCTTAGCAGCTACTTTGCCGTAATCCATCCGGGTTGGGCCAACCACGCCGATGACGCCCTTCATGCCGTCTCCGATGTCGTAGCTGGCCAGCACCACACTGGTATCCTTCAATTCCTCGGCCACATTTTCCGGACCGATAAGGATTTGGGTATTGTCGTCCTTCATCGCGGGCAGGGACAGCGCCTTGGCTAAATCGGGTTCGTCGCTGAGGTAATTTATCAGCTTTTGCGCCTTATTTACGTCCCGGTATTCCGGGTGGTCCAGAATATGGCTGGCGCCGGCCGTATAGACCGCGCTGTTCTCCAGATCGTCCAGCACTTCCATGGCGAAGGACACCACAAGAGAAATCAGTCCGTAGGAGTTGCCGGCGGCGTGTTCCGCCACTCGCATCAGCTCCGGGGTGAGCTGGTCTAGGTTTTTGCCCACAAAGGAAGCGTTAAGCAGGGTGGTAAGCAACTGGAGCTGGGGCTCCGAAAGGTCCGAGGGGAGACGGACCAGCTTGTTTTTCACCACATTGGTATCGGTCATCACCACGATGATAAAGGAATTGGGATCCACCATAATGAGATCGAACCGTCGGATGGTCATTCTCCGCGCCCCGCCCGCCAAGGCGAAGGCCGGATAGTTGGTCAACTGGGACACCACACGGCCAGCCTGGTCGATGACCTTGTCCAACTCCTGCATTTTCAAGTGGAGCGCCTCGTTGATCTGGCGGGTTTCCTCCATGCTCAGCCGCTGCTGTTCCATCAATTCATTGACATACAACCGATAGCCCTTGGGGGAGGGCACTCGTCCAGCGGAGGTGTGGGGCTGCTCCAGATAACCCAGCTCCGTCAAATCGGCCAGTTCATTGCGAATGGTGGCGGAGGACACATCCAGGTCAAGCTGCTCCTGAAGGGTTTTGGAACCCACAGGTTCTGCGGTCTGGATATAGCTTTCCACCACGGCCTGCAAAATTTTCTTTTTGCGCTCAGTCAGCGCCACAGGTCCCATCTCCCTTCATAAGGTTTTAGCACTCGGCATCCTTGAGTGCCAAACTTAATGTACCACCTCTGCCGCTTGATGTCAATAGTTCAGTTGTAAATTAAATGTGAATGAGGGGGAGAGAAAAAATACCGCTTTTTTTTCGCAAAACGAAAGAAACTGTGCTAATGCTTCTGGCAGGAAAAGTAGAAAGCGCAGGGGCCTTCTGTAGAACAGGAGGGCATGGGCTTGACGGCGCGGATATTTGATGATAACATAAACTAGATTATTGATAAAATAATTTATTTTATTGGGGAGGAGAACTCTGTATGCCGGCAAAAAAACAGGTTACCAGAGAGATGATTTTAGCCGCAGCTGTAGAGTTGCTAAGGGAGGGTGGGAGCGGGGCGGTCCAAGTGAAGGCACTGGCCCATAAACTGAACTGCTCCACCCAGCCCATCTACCTGTCCTTTGATAGTATGGAAGCCCTGCACAGGGCGCTGTCCTGTGAGGCCATCGAGGTATTTTTACAGGATATTAGCTGTAACGGCGGCGGAGAGGCGAGCTTGTATGGGATGGAGTACATCCGCTTCGCTGCAGAGGAAAAGCACCTGTTTCAGTTTCTCTTTATGAGGCGGAACGCCTTTGTCCAGCTGCGACAGGCCCTGACACCTATCATGAACAGCGCCATTTCCCGGCTCATGGACCGCTACGGACTGGACTATGACGAGGCCCACTATTTCCACGACCAGCTTTGGATGCACACTCATGGCATCGCCTCCATGGTGGCCACGGACTTCTGTCAGTGGGATATGGACAAGGTGGAACGGATGGTGGAGGAGTGTCATGCGTTGCTGAGCCGGAAGTACACGGGGGCGCATCAGCTATGATGTTTTCCAACCGGGATTTGAGAAACCTGATTTTTCCCCTGTTCGTAGAGCAGTTCCTGCTGATGCTGGTAGGCATTGCGGACACCTTTACGGTGAGCTTCGCCAGCGAGGCGGATGTGTCCGGTGTGTCACTGGTGAATTCCTTCAACACGGTTTTGGTATTTGTGTTCACTGCACTGTCCTCCGGCGGTGCGGTCATCATCAGCCAGTATGTCGGCAGGGGGGACGGGCGCCGGGCGGAACGGTCCGCCGGGCAGCTACTCATGATTTCCGTTCTTATTTCCGCCGCCCTCACGGCGTTGATTTTAGCCTTTCACAGCCAACTACTCATTCTGCTGTTCGGCCGGGTGGAGGCACAGGTCATGGCGGCCAGCCGCAGCTACCTGCTTATCACCACCTGCTCTATCCCAGCCCTGGCGGTGTACGACGTCGGGGCTGCCCTGTGCCGGAGCATCGGAAAGGCCGGCGCGACCATGTATATCTCCACGGCAGCCAATCTCGTCAACATTATCGGAAACTGCGTGGGGGTATTTGTGCTGCATCTCGGGGCGGAGGGGGTGGCCTGGCCGTCGCTGTTCTCCCGAATCCTGTCCGCGGCGGCGGTGACCGTCTACTGTGCCCGCCAAGGGAATGCCGTCCGGTATCGCTTTCCGGATATTTTTTCCTGGGATGGCAGCTTGCTGAAGAAAATCATGGGTGTGGCTCTGCCAAATGGTCTGGAAAACGGAGTGCACCAACTGGTGAAGGTGGGCCTGTCCAGCATGGTGGCCCTGTTTGGCACCTATCAGATCGCGGCCAACGGCCTGGCCCAGAGCATCTGGTCCCTGGCGTCCATCATGGGGCTGGCCATGGCACCGGCCTATACTACCGTCATCGGCCGGTGCATGGGTGCTGGGGAGATTGACAGCGCCAACTACTATTTCAAAAAGCTCAATCGGATCACCCTGGTCCTCTCTGTGGCTTGGAATGCTCTGGTCTTTGCAATGACTCCAATTATAGTCCGGTACTCCGCCATCTCCGCCCCGGCCAAGGAGCTGGTGATCTGGCTGGTGCTTATCAACAACGTTTTCAATAGCCTGGCTTACCCCTTTGCCGGCCCTCTGGGCAACGGCTTGCGGGCGGCAGGTGACGTGAAATTCACCATGTGGGTGTCCATCACCCTGACCATCGCTGCCCGGCTGTTGTTTTCCGCCCTGTTCGGGCTATGGCTGGGCTGGGGGGTCATTGGGGTAGCCGTGGGTATGAGCATCGACTTGGTGTTTCGGGGAGCAGTGTTCCTCTGGCGGCTGCGTTCCCAGCAATGGAGCCGGTTCCGGCTTATTTGACAATCTGGGAGATAGAAGGTGCCCGGGACTCATCCAGAAGAATGAGCCCCGGGCACTTTGTTTTCATAATGCGGATTCAGCAGTCCACGGTGATATTGTCAGTGCCGTGGGCCTCGAACTCGTCGATGTAGGCGTCGATGCGGGAGGCGAGTTCCTCATAATTGCTCTCGTCGATGGGAACATCGTCCATGTCCCGTCGGGCCAGGTCCTCGGCCAAAATTTCAAAAAAGACATTGTTTTCATATTCCATGATGGCCTCATGGATACCCCCTTCTGCAAAGGCCCGGGAGGGGATGATCTCGCCCATATACTGCTCGGCCAGGGTGGGCATACCCTCCTGGGCAGCCTTGGCGAACAGCAGGCTCTCCACCTCATCGTAATCCTTAAAACGGTCCTCGCCCCGGGTGGAGTTCAAGATCCAGTTCCCGATGTACGCCATGTCCAGCAGACGGCGGAATTGCTTGCGGGTCAGCTCCAGTTCCATGACACACCGCTCCTTTCCCAAAGGTGTCCAGGCGGGGCGGAACGCGCCGCCGCCACGGGTATCGTGTACTCTATATTATACCTGGTGGAGACGGATTGTCAATGGACATAGTTTCCGGTACCGGCGCATAAGGTGGAGTGATGATTACCAGCGATGGAGCGTGATGAAAATGCAAGCTGCCCGGGGAGAAAACCGGATTGAATTGTTGGGGCGGGTCGTAGACCGGCCTGTTCTGTCTCACCAAAATCATGGCACGGACTACTATATCATGCCTCTGGCTGTCCCCCGCCTGTCCGGGACGGAGGATGTACTCAACCTGGTGCTGTCCCGATGGCAGTTGGAGCGGTGGGCCCTTCCGCCGGGCCAATGGGTGAGGACGGAAGGGGAGGTGCGTTCCTATAACAATAAAAGCGGAGTGGGCAGCCGGCTGGTGATCACCGTGCTGGTCCGAGACTTGGCTGTCACCCAGGAGGGAGAGGGGGTCAACCGCTTGGTGCTGTCCGGGGCACTGTGCAAGCGCCCCGTGGTCCGGCGAACCCCCCTGGGACGGAGCATCTGCGACCTGCTGCTGGCTGTGAACCGGGCCTATGGACGGGCGGATTACCTGCCCTGTATCGCATGGGGTTCACTGGCTGCCTGCTGCGGCCGGATGTCAGTAGGAGACAGGCTGCGGCTGGAGGGGCGATTACAGAGCCGGCAATACCGCAAGGTGGTGGACGGAGAAGAGGTCACCCGGGTGGCCTATGAGGTGTCTGTCATGAACTTGCTGGAAGAGGAGGCAGGCACCGCCCCTGCTTGGGCGAACCTGGCCGGCGGGGAAGGAACCTCCTACCTGCTGGAGGGGCCGGGAGAGGAACGGATATTGTAGGCGGACCAGCGGACAAGAAGAAAGCAAGAGGGGCCGGGACGCCGAAAGCGTCCCGGCCCCTTTGCCTGTGTGCCTGTCACATGCCGCTGCTCCGGGAGAGCTGATCGTAGCGGATGGCGCACAGGGAGAAATATAGACGAAACATCAAGTCTCCATCTCCCCAGTCCAACCCGGTGAGCTCCTCGATCCGGCGCAGACGGTAGTCTAGCGTATTGCGGTGGATATGCAGCTGTGCGCAGGTGGGGGCGGGCTTTTGAGAGTGGGTGAGGTAGGAGGTGAGGGTTTCGATATAAGCGGTCTTACGGACTTCATCCGAGCGCTGGAGCTGGTCGATGATAGGGTGCAGAGGTATTGCTAGAGCATCCGTTTCTCGGATCATGCGGACGAGAAAGTAGATGGACAGGTCGTCACTGGCCATTAGGCACTGGTCTGGCTTGGCGCAAAAGCGCAGCTTGAGCGTGTCTAGGGTGTGGACATAGTGGTAGTGAAAATCTCCCAGCCGGTAAAAAGTGCGGCTGAACATCCCGAACAGGCCGTTATCCCGGAGAATTGCCTCCACCCGCTGCCAGATCTGACGTTTTTCCTCCTGCCCATCCGTGTCATGACACACTAGAAAGGTGAGCACTTCTCCGTCAATCACCGAAAAGCCATTGAGCACGGACGACAGCAGGTTGCGTATTGTGGCAATAGAATTGCGCTGGGGATGATAGCCCTCCAGGTCCAGCATCAGCAGGGCGAAGAAGCCCTCGCTTTCCATATGTACTGACTGAGCCCGATAACGTAGTAAGGGCTCGTCGAAGGACTTGTGGCGGATGAGCTGGAGAAGCAGATATTCCGAGGAAAAACGCTCATTGGGTTCGGTGGCGCCCCGGTTGTTCAGGCAGGTGCGGATGGCCAGGCACACCAGGCTGAGCAGATCTTCGTCCGGCGGCGGCAGTTCAGGATGTCCCTTTCCAGACAAAATCAGATGGACCGGCTGACTGGCAATCATTTCAATATCTACGATCCAGTCGGCGCAGTTATCCTCCGGGTGAGGCACCCGGCAGACAGAAAATCCGTAGGACAGGTCCAGGCTGTTGGACTCAAACAGATCATCCGACCACTGAAAGTTGGGAGCAAAGCCCTCCTGGATAAAGTCCTCCCACACCGCGTTTCTGGGCATGGCGGGAGGGCCGCTCCAGCCCAGAACGTTGAGGGTCTCTCCCCCGAGCAGCAGGGGACGGCCCAGGCCGTCCCGTCCCAGGACCAGAAGCCGGGACAGGTCGCCCTCCATGGCGGCCACCATAATGGACTCCCGTAGTGTGTTGGTCACAAGAATCCCCCTCCCTTTAAAGCGAATTTTTATAGTTTCATTATATAGGAGGGCGCCCCCGGAGCACAAGCCGAATCCCAGAGAAAATAAGGAACGCAAATTGTGAAAAAATCACAATACAGGCTCGAAACTTTAGGCCTGCGCACGGTGCAATCCTGCCCTCGCCATGTTACAATAAAATAGACAAAGAACAGAGAACCTGCAGAAGAAAGGCTGTGTGATGTGATGCATTCCTATGAACACCTGCTCCGGCCCCTGCGCCTGGCGGGGCTGACGCTGAAGAACCGGCTGCTGTCGGCCCCCACCTCCCTGGCGGAGCTGGGCCCGGAGGAGCACTACTCCAAGGCCAACCTCGACTACTACCGCCTCAAGGCCGCCGGCGGCTGCGCCTTGGTGACGGTGGGGGACGTAATCGTGGACCTGGACACCGGCCGCTCCCACCCCCAGCAGGTGGGGCTGGACGATCCCGGAGCGATTCCCTACCTGGTGCAGATGGCGGAGGCCATCCACGCCGGCGGGGCTGCCGCCTCGGTGGAGATCGACCACGGCGGTGCCCTGTGCTCCCCGGAGTTCATCGGCGGGAAGAACGCCATCGGCCCCTCCGGCTACGTGGACGAGTGGGGGGACACGGTGGAGGAGATGACCGAGGCGCAGATCTATGACATCGCCGACAAGTTTGGCCAGGCCGCCGCCACTGCCAAGGCCTGCGGCTTCGACATGGTGATGATCCACATGGGCCACGGCTGGCTGCTCCACCAGTTCATCTCAGAGCTGACCAACCACCGCACCGACCGCTGGGGGGGCAGCTTCGAGAACCGGATGCGCTTCCCCCTGCTGGTGGTGGAGAAGGTCCGCGCCGCCGTGGGCCGGTCCTTCCCCATCGACGTGCGCATCTCCGGGTCCGAGCGGTGCCCGGGAGGCTACGGCATCGAGACCGGCGTGGAGATCGCCAAGGCCCTGGATGGCAAGGTGGACCTGATCCACGTGTCCGCCGGCACCCAGCAGATGGAGTACTCCGCGGTGCTCATGCACCCCGGCGCCTTCCAGAAGCACGGGGAGAACTCCGGCCTGGCCGCCGAGATCAAAAAGCACGTCAGCACCCCGGTGTGCACCGTGGGCGCCTTCTCCGAGCCGGACAAAATGGAGGCGTTCTTGGCGGAGAGCGGCGTGGACTGCATCGCCATGGGCCGGGCCCTCATCGCCGACCCCTTCCTGCCCAAGAAGCTGCTCCGGGGCCAGGCGGACCAGATCACCCCCTGCCTGCGCTGCGGCGAGTGCCAGAGCGGCCTGATGAAGAACCGGGTGCTCCACTGCGCGGTCAACCCCCTCATTGGCAACGAGGACAGCTTCTACCACCCGATCCCCCCCAACCACCAGCGCACCGTGCTCATCGCCGGGGGCGGCCCGGCGGGCTGCCAGGCGGCCATGGAGGCGGTGAGCCGGGGCCACAAGGTGGTGCTGTGCGAGAAGTCGGACAAGCTGGCCGGGCTGAAGTACGCGGATAACGCCGACTTTAAGCAGAACATCGCCCGCTACCGGGACAGCCTGGCGGCCAAGGTGGCCGCCCTGCCCATCGACATCCGGCTGAACACCACCGTCACCCAGGAGATCGTGGATGAAGTACGCCCCGACGCGCTGATCATCGCCATCGGCGCCCAGCCCTGGATGCTCCCCGTCCCCCGGGACGACAAGGCCCATATCGTGTTCGGCGCGGACCTGCGGAAGGACACCCCCGTGGGTGAGAACGTGGTGGTGGTGGGCGGCGGCCTCATCGGCTCCGAGGAGGCGGTGGCCCTGGCCAGAGAGGGCCACAAGGTGACCATCCTGGAGATGCAGGACGACCTGGCCCCCGACTGCGGCCGGATGCACCGCATCAACCTGCTCCACCAGATCGAGACCGAGCCCAACATCACCGTGGCCACCGGCCACCGGTGCACGGGCATCCAGGCAGGCTGTGTCACCGCCGCCGCCCCGGACGGCAGTCAGGTGTCCTTCCCCGCCGACACGGTGGTGATGGCCGCCGGCATGCGCCCCGACCAGGACGAGGTGGACCGCCTCATGGCCCTGGTGCCGGAGAGCTATGTGGTGGGGGACGCCTTCCGGGCCCGGCAGATCGGCCAGGCCACCCGGGACGCGGTCAACGCCGTGGTGGACCTGGGGCTGTGACTGTGATAGGATAAGGCCATACCAAACAATTAGGAGGTTTTGACCTATGACTATGGAAGAGATGCAGCGCCAGCTGGCGCGCCAGCAGTCCCGGGCCGACATCATGAACCTGATGGGCCGCTACCAGTACTACCACACCGGCGGGGAGATGAGCCGCATCGGCCGGGAGCTGTTCGCCTATTGGCTGTCTGACGCCCGGTGCGAGTACGGCCCCCTGGGGGTGTTCGGCCCGGAGAAGTCCCTGCAGTTCTTCGACGCCATGACCGAGCTGTTCACCGGCGATACCGGCGCCTGCCACCCCGGCCTGCTGGAGATCCACCAGATCACCACCCCGGTGCTGGAGGTGGCGGAGGACAACCAGACCGCCAAGGGCATGTGGATGTCCACCGGGGCCATCCTGATGCTCCACGACGAGGGGGCGGAGGAGGGCCGGTCCTTCACCTGGGACAGCGGCAAGTACGCCGTGGACTTCATCAACACCGACAAGGGCTGGCGGGTGTGGCACCTGCACGTGTGCGACCTGTGGCGGGCGGACTTTGACCACGACCCGGTGGCAAATGCCGAACCCCTGGACCGGGGCACCACCCAGGCCATGATTGATGAGTGGAATGCCAGGGCCGCCGCGGGCGAAACAGTGATGCCCCACGGCATGCCCGTCATCCCCGACGGGCCCACCACCTTCCACTACGCCTACGCCAGCGACTCCGTGGCCCCCCGGGAGCCCAGGCCGCCGGTGCCCTACCGCACCTTCAGCGAGACGTTCTCCTATTGAGCAAGGGCAGTGCCCTTGCGACTTGGCGAGGTCTCGCCTGGCGGCGACCTACTTTTCGCTCGTGCGAAAAGTCACCAAAAACCAAGGACGCAGTCCTTGGATATGCAGGGGCTCCGCCCCTGCCACAAAGATGTATCTCAACTTCGAAAGGAGAGAATATATGTACACCACTGAACAGCTGGTGGAGCGTTGGGAGGCCCAGCGCGCCATCAAGAACCTCATGGGGAAGTACGCCAACTGCGTCATCCTGAACCGGGAGCAGGACATCTACGGCCTGTTCTGGTCGGCGCGGGAGGATGTCTCCCTGATGTTCAACGACGGGGCCTACACCGGCGCGGCCAAGGTCAAGGCCTACTATGACGCCTGCCACGACCGCAACGCCCTGGTGGCCAAGCTCATGCAGAAGCGCTTCCCCAAGGAGCTGGGGGGCAAGAGCGACGAGGAGATCTACGGCGTGGGCCCCTTCAAGGTCAAGCCCATGGCCTGCCCCGTCATCGAGGTGGCCGGCGACGGCCAGACCGCCAAGGGCCTGTGGTTCTGCCAGGGCGCCTATAACGACGTGGAGACCAGCGGCCCCGTGGCCCACTGGACCTGGGGCTACTTCGCCGCCGACTTCGTCAAGGAGGGGGACGGCTGGAAGATCTGGCACCTGCAGTACCTCAACGACGTGGACTGCATCTGCGGCCAGAGCTGGGCCGGGGCCCAGGTGCCCTATCCCGACCTGCCGGAGTTCGCCCCCCTGGCGGACTTCCACTACCCCGAGTACTCGGTGTGCAAGCAGTTCCGCCCCCTGTACAGCGCGGACCGGCCCACCACCCCCTGCCCGGAGATCCCCCAGCCCTATGCCACCTTCGCTGAGACCTTCAGCTACGGTGTTTGAGAGGAGGCGCGAAGATGAGCAAACGTACTTATACCGATGACGAACTGATTGTCCGCGTCTGGGATGTGGAGGAGATCAAGAAGCTGGCCAACAAGCGGGTCTACTATCAGGCCAACGGCTGGCGGGAGAGAGAGCTGGACGAGCTGTGGACCGCCCAGCACAAGGACACCGCCTCCTACGGCGCCAACACCGGCTTCTACGTGGGGCTGGACAGCGTGCGTAAGTGGTATGTGGGCGCCGCGGCCACCGGCGACGGCGTGCTGTTCCAGCACCCCATCTCCACCGGCCTGGTGGAACTGGCCGGCGATGGTCAGACCGCCAAGGGCCTGTGGTACTGCATCGGCCAGGAGACCGTTCCTGGCAAGGCCATGTGGGTCACCGGCAAGGTGGCCATGGACTTCGTCAAGGAGGGGGACAGCTGGAAGATCTGGCACGTGGTGGAGGCCAATGACCTGTCCGGCGAGGCGGGGGCGCGCTACTCCGATGGCACTCCCTACTGGGAGCCGGAGCACGACCCCATCGTCAAGGCCTTCGGCACCCCCGACGTGGCGGAACTGACCCACGACCCCAACTTCAACTGGTGGGACAACTACCCCGCCATGCCCGAGCCCTATGACACCTGGAGCGACGGCATCAGCTACGGCCCCGAGGGCTTCAAGCCCCCCCACAACAAGGGCCTGGGCGCCAAGGAAGGGAGGAACTATAAATGAGCCAGCTGTCTCTGCATCAGCGCATCGTCAACGCCGCCGCCAGCCAGGAGGTGGAGAACGTCAAGGCCCGGCACACCTACTACCACGGCCGGGCGGACGCCACCGGCGAGTGGGCCAACATCTGGGCCATGAACGACGACAGCTCCTGGGCCCACGCCTTCGGCCGGATGCGGGGCAAGGACCAGATTTGGTACGGCTCCGTCACCCAGTATGACCAGATGGCCATGGAGAACTGGCTGGAGATGTTCCGCAAGTATCCCGAGGTGGGTGGCAAGGACCCCCGTCCTCTGATGGAGGCATCTGTCCATACTCTGGTCACCGACGTCATCGAGGTGGCCGCCGACGGCAAGAGCGCCCGGGGATCCTTCATCACCCCCGGCGTGATCCACTCCCGCCTGACTCCTGAAGGGGAGAAGTACTGCAACGTGCTGTGGGAGCGCTACGGCTCCGACTTCGTGTGCGAGGACGGGGAGTGGAAGTACCTCCACGAGCACGTGTGCCCCGACATCCCCGGCAAGCTGGACGTGGGCAACTGGGCCCATGACGAGTACGCCCGGATCACCGATCCCAATCCCCCCGAGACCATGCCCCCCACCCTGGGCGATCCCCCTCCGGTGAGCGATCCCGGCCCTCTGCACATGCCCTACTCGGTGCTCAAGGCCCCCCAGGACACCGTGCCCTGGCCCGAGCCCTACGAGACCCTGGACAACGACAACACCTATACCCCCTTCCTCAAGAAGTGAGCGAAAGGCCCGCCGGGAGCTGTCCGGCGGGCCTTTTTGTCCAGGGACAGCCTCTCCCAACAGAGGGCTTTACCCGCCCTTGGCACAGGTATAGCGCTGGCCATCCTCAAGGATGATGCCCTTGGCGGCAAACAGCTCATCTACGGTGACGAAGTAAAACCCCTCGTCCAGCAGGGCATCTACCACCTGCAGGGCGGTCTCCACACTGGAGGGATAGATGTCGTGGAGTAGGATGATGTCTCCGTCCTGCGCCTGACTGACGATGTGGGCTGTCTGGCGGGCGGTGTCTGTATCCGACCAATCCTCCGGGTCGATGGACCACAGGATGATTGGCGCTCCGGCCAGCTTCCGGACGCCGGCGTCTGTCTTGCCGTAGGGCGGGCGGAGAACGAAGTCATTGTGGCCCAGGAGGTCGGTCAGTTTTTCCCGGAGAGCGCCTACTTCGGTATAGAAGTCGGCGGTGCTCAACCCGGTGAGCAGCTTATGGTTGTAGGAGTGAAGGCCGATCTGATGCCCCTCCCGATCCATGCGCAGCACCAGGTCCTCGTTGCCGTCCAGATTGAGGCCGATCAGGAAGAAGGTGGCCTTTACGCCCCGCTGGGCCAGGCCGTCCAACAGCTTGGTGGTGGTGGAGCGGCGGGGGCCGTCGTCAAAGGTCAGGGCGATGAGCTTTGGATTCTCTGAGGCCAGGGCGGCGGTCGCCTGTCCCTGCCGGGGGGTACTCCCCCGCAGCAGGGCGCACAGCCCCAAAACGGCCAAGACGGCAGCGGCCGCCCAACGTGTTCGTCCTGTCCGTCCGGCCATGGCGCTCCCTCCCATTCGCGTAGTTAAAGACAGTTTGCGCCGGAACACGGAAAATATGCTCCGTAGGACGATGAAACATGCAGACGGTTGCGCGGGCGGGCGGAACATGATAGAGTAACAGGGAAAATTTTTCTCTTTGCTGCAACCATCCTGCCCTCAGGGGCGTGTAACAGATGAAAGGGGGCGGGACAGTGGATCACTCCAACCGGTTGGAAGAGCTTGTGACGCGATATGAAAACACCCTGTTCCGCACGGCCCTGGCCATTCTGGGAGACGTCCCGGAGGCGGAGGATGCAGTGCAGGATGCCTTTGTACGCTACCTGGAAAAACGCCCGGCCTTCCGTGATGCAGGCCATGAGCGGGCGTGGCTGCTGAAGGTCACCGCCAACGGCTGCAAGAGCCGCCTGCGGGCACGGCGGCGGCACCCCTGGGTGGAGCTGTTGGATGTGTACCCCGCCCCGGACGGGGACAGCCGGGAGGTGCTGGAGGCGGTGTTGGCACTGCCGCCTAAACAGCGGGCGGCAGTCCACCTCCATTATTACGAGGGATATACCACCGACGAGATTGCCGCCATTTTGGGCCAGCGGCCCGGGACGGTGCGCAGCCACCTCAGCCGGGCCAGACAGGCGCTGAAGGAGCAACTAAAAGGAGAAAAATGATGAGAAATTACAAAAAGTATATGGATGGCGTGGAGGTCTCCCCAGAGCTGCACGAGAGATTGAGCCATTTGACCCCGGCCAAAGGGCCGGCACCCTGGAAAAAATACGGCGCCCTGGCCGCCGCCCTGGTGCTAGTGGTGGGGGCGGGGGCTTTGGGGCTGAGCCGCCTAGGGGCTACGGACGCCGGGCCGGCGGCGGAGATCGCGGAGGAGGAGCCTGACATCGCCCCGGTCACCGATCCGGCGCAGTTGCCCAGCCAGCAGCTCCAGACCAATGGCGGCTACGAGGTGACCGAGGGGGAGGTGGTCAGCTATTTTATGTTGCCTGCCATCGTCTACAACGATGCGAAGGACATGATGATGGCGGACTACTCCCTGGCTCCGCCGGGTTCATTGAGCCGGACAGCGGGACGGTCGGATGTGTCCGCCTTGCTGGACGGGGCGGACATGACAGCCCACCTCCTGTGGGACGATGAGCTGGCGTGGAGCGGAACAGTCTGGCTCCGGGAGGAGGATTCCTCTCCCTGCGCGGCCTCCTTGTACGCCGAGGGCGAGAGCGTGATGTTTTTCGTGGAACTGATGGAAGGAAGCGCGGTGCCCAGCTGCGTAGTCTATCCCGATGCGAGTTATAAGACGACCACCTTCCAGGGGGTGGAGATCACGGCCCTGAGAAGTCCCGGTTACGCGGTGAAGGAGGACGGCCGAGAGCTGAAGGAGAGTCGGGAGCTGTCTCTCATGGCCAACGGCATGGGCTGCAAGCTCACGATCTACGGCACAGACGGGGAGCAGGTAGAGGAGATGTGCGCCCGTTTTGCCCGCTGGGCCATCGTGGAGGGATTCGATCTGTCTGCCCTGTCATCCGATGGGGCGCAGGTCATTGACTCCGGCGGGGAATCGGGTGAGCCGAACGATAAGGGTGGCGCGGACACTCCCGCCTATGACCCTGGGACCTATCAGAATTGAACGGACGCAAAAATCCCCTGTCCCATCACTGGGACAGGGGATTTTCTTATGAAAAATAACTTCCCACGGCGGTGATCTTCTCCGCCAGGTCCGCACGGTAATCCGGGGCGGCGGGGTCCAGGCTGTTGACGGTGAAGCCGTCATCCCCCGCCCGGCCGGTGGAGTGGCAGTAGCGCCCATCCCCCAGATACATGGCTACATGGCCGGGGAAAAATAGCAGATCACCGGGCTTCATGTCCCCCCGGTCGATCTCGCGGATGGGGAATCCCTCCACGATCCTGGCGTCCCGGTAGATGGAGATGCCGCACAGCAGGTAGGCCATGGATACCAGGCCGGAGCAGTCGATGCCCATGGGAGACTTGCCCCCCCAGCGGTAGTGGGTGCCGGCGTACAGCATGGCTGCATCCACCAGGGCGGCGCGCAGGCCGGCCTCATCGGCGCGACAGGGGGCGGTGAAATGCTCCTCCAAAATGCTGGCCTGGACAAAGCCCGTCCGCTCATCGGCCAGCAGCACCTTCTGCCAGCCGTCCTCCGCCTGTCCTACCGGAGAGACCACGCAGCCCCGGGTGAGGGTGGCTAGGTGCCAGCCCTGGACCTTGGGCTGGGAGAGCACGTCGCAGAAGTTTTTGTTTCGCACCACCTGCTTGGGCAGGGCGGCCCAAGCCGCCGCCCCCTCGTCCCCCACCAGAAGATGGGCGGCGGAGGCGGTGCCCTCATAGCGGTAGGGCGTGCGCACCCGGTACCAGCCGGGGGCAGGTTCTTCCAAAATATCCACCACCATGCCGTACAAGGCCTCGTCCACAATGCCGGTTTCCTGACCCGGTCCGGCGTACAGAGGGCAGATGGCGGTGTTGACAATGGCTTTCATCATGGATCCCTCCAGATCGTATTGAGTGAGATCAGCACCCGTCCAGGCGGAGAGCGCCGGCGGAGGCGTCCAGGGTGCACATCCGCCCCAGGGGAAGGGCGAGGGTAGGCAACGCATGGCCGCAGGCAAAGCCCATCAGGGTAGGCTTACCCGCCGGAGCGATGAGCTGGGCGAAGATCTCAGGCAGCTCCAGGGTCTTTTCCGGATACTCGGGGACGCAGTCGGTCCAAGCTCCCAGGATGACTCCCGCGCACTGGTCAAATTTGCCTGCGTTGCGCAGCTGGGTGAGCATGGCGTCTACCCGGTAAGTCTTTTCCCCGATATCCTCCAGAAACAGGACCTTGCCCCGGGTGTCGATCTCCCAGGGGGTGCCCAGGGAAGCGGCCAGCAGGGACAGGTTCCCTCCGCACAGCGCGCCCCGGGCCATGCCGGGGACCAGGGCGGTGAGGGGCTGTCCCGGCGGATGTTCCAGCGGGCCGGAGAGGGAGCCGAACAGGGCGCGTTTCAGCCAGACCAGGGTAAATTCGTCTGCGTCCGGCTCGGTGGAGGGCATGGTGCAGTGATAGCACTCCAGACCGCAGTCCTGATTCAGAAAGGTGAGGATGGCGGTGACGTCGGAGTAGCCGCCGAACCACTTGGGGTTGGCCCGGATGACGGCGGGGTCCAGCAGGGGGAGAATGCGGTGGGCCCCGTAGCCGCCCCGGATGCACCACACACCCTGGATGTCCGGGTTGGCAAAGGCGGCGTTGATGTCATCCGAGCGCTGGCGGTCACTGGCGGCCAGATAGCCGTCCCGGTTGGCGAAAAAGCAGGAGGGGTAAGGCACCGGCTCCAGCCCCAGGGAGCGGACAAAGTCCAGAGCGGGCGGCAGCTTTTCCACTGGCACGGCGGAGGCGGGAGCCACCAGCGCCACCCGGGCGCCGGGAAAAAGAGGAGCAGGGATAGTCATGGGAGTGGTCTCCTTTTCGGAACGTATGCACAGGGGCCGCCCCAAAAGGCGAGCCTTTTTGGAACGGCCCCGGAACGCTCACAGCTGTTTTTGGTATTGCTCCAGCTCTTCCTGGCTGGCCTGAATGAAGTGGTTGGGCCGGATCTCGTGCCAGCCGGGCTGGTTGTCCTGGGAGTAATGATGACAGGACGGGTCATATACCAGCAATTTTTTCTGCCGCTCGGCGATAGGATCGGGCTGAGGAATGGCGGACAGCAGGGCCTGCGTATAGGGGTGGAAGGGATGAGCAAAAAGCTCCTCGCTCTCCGCCAGCTCCACAATCTGCCCCTTGTGGATGACGGCGATGCGGTCACAGATAAACCGGACCACCGACAGGTCGTGGGCGATGAACAGATAAGTCAGGCCCCGGGCCTTCTGAAGCTCAGACAGCAGGTTGAGCACCTGAGCGCGGATGGACACGTCCAGAGCGGAGATAGGCTCGTCGGCGATGATAAAGTCGGGCTCCATGATGAGGGCCCGGGCGATGCCGATGCGCTGGCGCTGTCCGCCGGAGAACTCATGGGGGAAGCGGCTGGCGAACTCCGGCAGCAGCCCCACGTCGTTGAGGGCCTGGGCTACCCGTTCATCCCGTTCCGCCTTGGACAGGTGGAAGCCATTGGAGTACAGGCCCTCGGACACGATGTAGTCCACCTTGGCCCGCTCATTGAGGGAGGCCATGGGGTCCTGGAAGATCATCTGAATCCGCCGGGTCACCTCCCGGTCCAGCTCCCGGGGGATGCGGCCGTTGATTTGGCGGCCGTCAAAGACCACTTTGCCCCCGGCGGCAGGGTGGATGCGGATGATGGCCCGGCCGATGGTGGTCTTGCCTGAGCCGGACTCCCCCACCAGGCCGAAAGTCTCCCCCTTGAAGATGTGAAAGGATACCCTGTCCACCGCGGTAAAGGGCCGTCGTTTGGAACCGAATCGGACGGTGAGGTCCTGGACATCCAGCAGTTTTTCACGTTCAGCCGCCAATACGGTTCACTCCCTTCTCCCGCAGGGCGCGGATATGCTCAGGAGGCTCCACCTTGGGAGCCCTGGGGTCCAGCAGCCAAGTCCTGGCCTTGTGGGTGGGGGACACCTGGAAGAAGGGCGGCCGCTCCACAAAGTCGATCTTCAGCGCCTGGGGGTTACGGGGGGCGAAAGCGTCTCCCTTCACCTCGTAGAACAGGTTGGGGGGAGTGCCTTGGATGGAGTACAATGGCTCTCCCTTGACCCCCAGTTGGGGCAGAGAGGACAGCAAGGCCCAGGTATAGGGGTGCTTGGGGTCGTAAAACACCTCGTCGCAGGTGCCCACCTCCACGATGTCCCCGGCGTACATGACGGCAATGCGGTCGGCCACATTGGCCACCACCCCCAGGTCGTGGGTGATGTAAATGGTGGTTAGACGGTATTTTGCCTGCATCTGCTTGATGAGCTCCAGGATCTGCGCCTGGATGGTCACATCCAGGGCGGTAGTCGGCTCGTCACAGATGAGGATTTTGGGCCGGCAGGCCACGGCGATGGCGATGACCACCCGCTGGCGCATACCGCCGGAGAACTCATGGGGATACTGCTTATAGCGGCGCTGGGGGTCGTCGATGCCCACGTCGGAGAGCACTTCCAGTACGGCCTGTTTGGCGGCGTTCCCCTTCAAGCCCTGATGGAGCTCCACCGCCTCCTGAATCTGTGCCCCGATGGTCTTGAGGGGATTGAGGGAGGTCATGGGGTCCTGGAGGACCATAGCGATCTCCCGGCCCCGGATTTTCAGCCAGTCCTTGTCGGTGCGGCACTGCGTCAGGTCTTGACCATGATACAGGATGGAACCGCCGTGGATAGAGCCGTTGCCATCCAGCAGACCCATAAAGGTTTTGACGAACACGGATTTACCTGAGCCGGACTCTCCCACGATGGCCAGGCTTTCTCCCTCATACACGTCCAGAGATACGCCCCGGATGGCGTGGAGGGTCTGCCCCCGGAGGGTGAATTTTACGTCCAGGTCCTGGACGGAGAGAATGATATGGTTCTCCATCATAGACCTCCTTAATTGACGTGGTTTTTCGGATCAGCGGCGTCGGCAAAGGCGTTGCCGATGACGTAGAAGGAAATGGTGATAAGGGCCAGCACCAGCACCGGGAAGTACAGCTGATAGCGCAGGGCGGGGACGGTCATCAGCTGTCGGCCAGTGTCGATCAGGTTACCCAGGGAGGGAATGTCCACCGGAAGGCCGATGCTGATATAGGTGACGAACACCTCGTTGCCGATGGCGGAGGGGATGGCCAGGGCCATGCGCATGGTGATAACGCTTACTAGGTAGGGCAGAAGGTTCTTAAAGATAATTCGCCGGGTGGGGGTGCCCAGGCAGCGAGAGGCCAGGTTATAGTCCCGGTCCCGGATAATGATAATCTGGTTGCGGATAAAACGGGCCATACCCAGCCAACCGGTGAGGCACAAGGCGAAGATAATGGTGTCCACCCCAGGCATAAGAATGTAGGAAATCAGAATGAGCAGCAGGGTCTGCGGAATGTTGTCCAGCACATTGTACAGCTCGGTGAAAAAGAAGTCCAGCTTTCTCACATAGCCCCACAGCACCCCCATGAGGATGCCCACCACCGCCTCCACGCAGGCTACGGTGAAACCGATGAACAGGGAGGTGCGGGTGCCGGACCAGATACGGGACCAAACATCTTGGCCCAGCTTATTGGTGCCGAAGATATAGCCCTGCTCACCGGGCTTGAGGTTTTGCAACACACGGCCATTGTCGTCGTAGTGGATGGTGAGGGGGTCCATCTGTCCGGGCAGGAGGGGCTGGATAAAAGTAAACACCAGCAGAGCCACCATGACAATGAGGAAAAACACCGCCACTTTGTTGTGGAAAAAGGCTCGGATAGTGGCCATCCAGTAGGAATAGTTAGAGTAACCGCCCCGTTCCGCCTCGGCGGCGTTGAACTGGGCGAAGGAGAACAGTTCCTCCTCGGTAAGGGGGGGACGGTCCAGCTGCTGCTTGAGCTGCTGGGAGAGGGCGTCGCCCAGCTGGTCGGTCTTTCGGTCACGGTATCGTTTCATCAGCGGGCGCCCTCCTTTGCAGAAAAGCTGATCCGGGGGTCGAGGACGGCCATGAGGATATCGCCGAACAGCAGCCCCAGGATAGAGATGACAGAGTAGATGATAACCAGGGCCTGAACCAGATTATTGTCCTGCCCTTTGATAGCGGTCACCAGCAGTCCGCCCATGCCCGGCACGGAGTATAGGGACTCCACATACAGTGAGCCCATGAGGGTGAACAGGATGGAGTTGGGGATGTACTGGATCAGGGGCACCATGGCGTTGCGAAAGGTATGCCGCCGGGAGATCTGGCCGCTGGGCAGGCCCTTGGCCCGGGCCAGGCGGATATAGTCCTTGTTAGACTCGTCTACCATATACCGCCGCAGCCACATGGCGTAATAGGCAATGTTGCCCAGGGACAGGGAAAAGATGGGCAGAATGTAGCTGGTGGGGTTGCCTGTGGAGAACAGCATGGGCAAATGCAGGGGGCCTTGGGAACCTGCGAACTGGATGAGAATATAGTAGGCCGCGGCGGGCACTGCCTGGATGATGACGATAAATACCGTGCCGAACTTGTCCCACAGCTTCCACCGGGTCCGGGTGCTCCTGGCCATCAGGATGCCCAGAGGCAAGCCCAGAGCCAGGGCAATGGCCAAGGAGGTCAGGCCGATGAACAGGGAAATAGGGATTTTCTCGGCGATGATGGTGGTGATAGCGACGTTTTTCCGGTATTTAATGGAGTCGCCCAGGTCGCCCTGAAGCAGCTGGCCGAAGAAGCGCACCAGTTGGACGGGGAGGGGGTCATTGAGGCCCAATTCGTTGAGGCGAACCTCGATCTGAGTATCAGACAGCTTATCAAAATTCTCAAAGTATCCCTCAATGGGCATCAGCCGTAGGAGGGAGAATACGATGATAATGACGATGATCATGGTAACCAGGGACCGCAGCACCCGTTTGAAAATATATTTTGCCACAGAAAATCGGCCTCCTTGACAGGGGAGAGTGGGCGAAGCCCCCGCATCCGGACCCCGGAGGGGCGCAGATGCAGGGGTTCCGCGCAGGTGCCCGGGCAGAAGGGTATCCCTCCTGCCCGGGCGGGCGCGCCCGGCGAAAGACCGCCGGGAAGCGAAGCCCCAGAGCTTCACATCGCGTTTCGCTTAAGATTCGGCAGCAGCTGCCAGAGCAGCGTCACGCTCCTCCAGCCAAGTCTGATAGGCTTGCTCAAATTCTTCCATGCCCATGGATTTCTCCAGTACATGCTGGAACTTATAACGGGAAGTGGCAAAGCCGAAGGAGGCGTAGGAGCCCTCCAGGGGGTTCAGCTTGGAGAAGGAATACTCCCGGTCATTGGTTTTGATGGGGATCGCGAAAGCGTGGTCCAACAGGACAGCCTCCGCCTGGGCAAAGGTCTCATACCGGGCCTCGATATCATCGGTGGTGGCCAGGGCGGTCTCCACCAGATCCAGGTACTGCTGGTAGTAGCCCTGAGTTTCAGGGTCGTCGCTCCGATAGATAAAGCTGTAACTGGAATCCTCGTTAAAGGGGTCTACTACATAGGCGGAGGCATCGGAGTAGTCAGCACCCCAGTTGCACAGGGTGATGCCATAGTTGCCCGCCCGACGGACCATGGTCAGGAAGCTCTCGTTGCCCTGCTGGATGACCACGTCAATATAGTCGGTGCCCAGCAGGCCCTCCAGCTGCTGCTCTACCAGCTGGGCCATGGAATCGGAATTCGTCTCGTTGGGATTGTAGGGGTAGTAGACAATGACGGGGAAGGTGCAGCCTTCGGCCTCCAGTTCCGCCATGGCCTTCTCCTTATACTCCAGGGCCAGCTCCGCGTCAAAGGTCTCGCCGTCCGTATACTTGTCCAGGCCGCCATAGTAAGCATAGTCCTGGGAGGCGGACGCAGCGCCCAGAGGGGTGATGGTGTTGCTCAGCAGGCTCTCCGGATCGTTGGCATCCTTGGCCTGAAGGGCGTTGACTCGGTCCAGACCGTGCATGATGGACTGTCGGAAGTTTTCGTTGTTGACGGCGATGCGCCAGTTGTCCGGCTCGTACTCCTCGTCGAATTTGGGATCGAAATTGAACAGGTACCAGTAGGAATAGGACACGTCGGGCCGGGAGTAATGGATCTGATCACTGTGGGTCTCCAGCAAGGAGGTGAGCAGGTCTGCGCTGATATCGGCGTAGTCAATGGAGCCGTCCAGGTACATCTGGGTAGCCAGGGTGGAGGACTCTGCGTTATACGTCATCTGGATGGTGTCAATATGCACATTGTCGATGTCCCAGTAAGCAGCGTTTTTGGTCATGACCCGCTGTACCTGGGGCTCGAAGGTGGACAGGATGAAGGGGCCGCAGAAGAGCAAAGTCTCGGCGCTGGTGCCAAAGCTGTCGCCGCACTCAGCCAAAAACTCGCCGTTGACAGGCATGTAAGCGGCCCAGCACAGCATGGACAGGAAGTAGGAGCAGGGGGAATCCAAGGTGTAGACCAGAGTATAGGTGTCAGTGGCCTTCACCCCGATGTCGTCCGCGGAAACCTCAGGCACCTCTTCGATCATGTCGCCGTTCTCGTCCAGCTTGACAGGGTTGCCGTTGTCGTCGGTGCCGTCGGTAGCGGTTTCCAGCGCCAGCTGGTAGGCGGTGTACTCGTAGTAGGCCGCGGCGTTGGTCACCTGGGCTACTTCGAAGTTATACTCGCTGCCAGAGTCATTCTTGGCGTCCAGAATATAGTGGGCGGCATCTACCCAGTCCTGGGCGGTGACTTCGGCCACCTCGTTGCCATCCTTATCCACCCACTTGACCCCTTGACGGATATGGAAGGTCCATTCGGTGTAATCATCGTTGTGCTCCCAGCTCTCGGCAAGGGCCGGCTGGACCACTCCATAGCAATCGTACTCAATGAGGGTATCCACCACGTTGGCAGGGATCTCCAGATTGTTGGCCGTAGTAGTGGTGAGATAGTTCATGGTCTCTACCTCGGCGGAGTAGAGGGTGCGGTAGACGGCCGAGCCATCATCGCCGGAATTGGAGTCGCCGCAGGCAGCCAGGGACAGGGCCATCGCCAAGGCCAGCAGCAGGGCGAGCGTGCGTTTCATTTTCATGGTATCCATTCCTTTCTCAATCAAGTTCTGCGCCGTCGCAGGGCCGGGGCAGTGCCCCATATTTTATAAACGGCAGGTTGCCGGTTATAAACGCTTGCGGTCAGCTCCACTGTTGGCAGGGGACGTTGTCCACCCCCACGCCGGGATCGCCGGACATAAGGATGCGGGGGCCGTCAAACACCGGGCCGCCAGTGTAGGGGTCTACTGCACACAGGGAGGGGCCGTCCAGGTCCGCCCTTGTGATAATCGCCTGCCCGGCGGCCAGATGGGCCGCGGCGGCTACGGACAGCCGGGACTCCAGCATACAGCCGATCATACACTCCATCCCGTGCTCCGCTGCCATGCGACAGATTTTCAGGGCATTCCAGATGCCGCCGGTTTTCATGAGCTTGATGTTGATGAGGTCGGCGGCACCCTCTTGGATGAGCTGTTGTGCATCGTAGTGGGAAAACACCGCCTCGTCGGCCAGAATGGGGGTGTCCACTGCCTGGGTGACCTGCTTCAGCCCGGCCAGATCATGGGCGGGGACGGGCTGTTCTACCAGCTCGATGCCCAGTCCTCGGTCCTCCATGGCCCGGATGATGGATACAGACTGCTGCGCGGTCCAGCCCTGGTTGGCGTCCACCCGGAGTTTGATGTCGGGACCCACCGCCTGGCGGATGGCAGCGACACGCTCCACGTCGGCCAGCCCCTCCTTGCCCACCTTGATTTTTAGGATGCCAAAGCCTTGGGCTACGGCCTCCAGGCTGTCGGCCACCATCTCATCTACAGGGTTGACGGAGATGGTCAGATCGGTTTGAATACTCTGTCGGGCGCCGCCCAGCAGCTGGTACAGGGGCTTGCCCTGGGCCTTGGCCCACAAGTCGTAGAGGGCCATGTCCACGGCCGCCTTTGGGGTGGTGTTGTGAACCAGACAGCCATTGAGCTTTTCCATGACGGCTTCCAGGTTCTCCACGTCCATCCCCAGCAGGGCCGGACGGATGTAGTCCCGAATGGCGCACAGGATAGAACCTTCGGTGTCTCCGGTGATGACCGCAGTGGGAGGCGCTTCACCATAGCCCACGGCGCCGTCATCGGTGAGCACCCGCACGGCGATGTCATCCACCGCCTCCACCGTGCGCAGGGCGGTCTTGAAGGGATGGCGCAGGGGCAGGCGGATGCGACCTACCTGAATATCTGTGATCTTCAAGGATACCGCCTCCTAAAAATGAAAGTTTCTGATGCGGAAAATTCAAAATATTAAAATATAGTTTAGCACATTTTTGAGCTAAAGTAAAGTCTAAAGCCAAAATGTTTATGATTAGAAATCCAGAAAAACAAAAGCTGTATGAAAAAATTAGATTGATAAATTGCATCGTCGCTGATAGATGCCTTGAAAAAAGATGCAGTTTATGATACCCTTTCTTTAAGTCCTATATATAGGACTTAAAGTTTGCTACTATTCTAGCGGAAGGAGGAATCGCGATGCCCAAAAGCGCCAATCAAAAGCGGAAACTGCTAGTCCTGTACCGCTTCCTGCTGGCTCGGACGGATGATGACCATCCAGTAACGGTTCAGGAGATGCAGGACGAATTGACCCGGTGGGATATCTCCGCCGAGCGTAAGAGCATTTACAACGACATGGAGGAACTGCGGCAGCTGGGGGTGGACGTCCAGAGCCGGAAGGGGAAACACGCTGGCTGGTTCATCGGCCAGCGGGAGTTTGAGCTGGCGGAGCTGAAGCTGTTGGTGGATGCGGTGCAGTCCAGCCGGTTTCTTACCCTGCGGAAGAGCGACAGCCTCATCCGCAAGCTGGAGGGATTGGCGTCCGTCTATCAAGCCCAAAAGCTCCAGCGGCAGGTGTATGTAGACCGGCGGGTGAAAACCATGAATGAGAGCATTTTTTATAATGTAGATAAGCTCCACACCGCCATTGCCGCCGGTCGGGCGGTGGCCTTCCGCTATTTTGAGTACAATGCGAAAAAGGAAAAGGTCTACCGCCGGGAAGGAAGGCGGTACTACGTCTCCCCCTGCGGGCTGATCTGGGACAATGAAAACTACTACCTGGCCGCCTGGGATGAGGAAAACGGCGAGGTGCGCCACTACCGAGTGGACAAGATGACAGACATCACCATCACCGGAATGCCCCGGCATGTGCCCAAGAATTGGGACCCAGAGGGCTATGCCCGCCGTCACTTCGGAATGTTCTCCGGCCGGCAGGGGCAGGTGCGCCTGCGGTGTACCTCCGCTTTGGCCGGAGTGGTGCTGGACCGTTTCGGACAGGACGTGATGCTGGTGCCCGATGGGGAGGACCACTTCACGGTCACTCTGGATGTAGTGGTGAGCCCGCCCTTCTGGGGGTGGGTGTTCGGATTGGGAGATGGGGTAGAGGTGCTCTCCCCAGACTGGGCGGTGGACGAGTTCCGCCGCCGGCTGGGTCAGGTAGCCGCCCTCTATTCTCAGCATAGCGGAACAAAATGAAAATAGAAAGGGCAATTTGTGCTATTTATCTTACGAAATATGCTGTTCTGTGGAGACGGAGAGCCTGATTTGCTTGGGGGCGGACGGCCCTGAAGGAAGGCAGGCATCCAAACCTGAGAAAGAAAGAGGTTTATCCCTCCTTGTTTTGGGCCATACTGGCACCAACAAGGAGGGATTTTTCATGGACCTGATGACGGCGATGAGTGGACCGGCCGCCTTTGATCTTGGGGCCAGGCTGGCCGGGTTAGGGGTAGTCACAGTGGGCGCGCAGGGGGGCGGCCTAGGCTGGATGCTGGCTCGTTGCGTGGGCTGCGGAGCAGCCATGGCCGGTGCGGATGTGCTGTTTCACGACGGTACCACGCCTGCTGCAGGGGTATGGCTGGCCGGGCATTATGAGCTGCCTGCGGCGGTTTATTTCCTGGCGGAACGGGGACAGGCCGAAGTATTTCTCCATAATAGTCAGGGGCAGGCGCTGGAAGAGAAGCGGCTGCCTCTGAGCAGCGGACGGGTAGGGCCTGTGGGTACCTGGGATCAACTGGTGGGTACTGACAGCTCCTATGCGGCCCACCGGACGGCGGGCCAGCGAGTGGACGGACTGGTGGTGACGGTGATGCCCGGTCCGGGGCAGGCGCCCCTGATCGCCGCGCTGGAACGGCTAGGGTGTGAGGTATTGTCCCGCCCCTGCCAGGGGGTGCCCCTGCTTCGGTGTGACAAGGCGGGATTTTACCTGACGGTGCGTGACGGCCTGAACAGCCGCCACCCCACTGGAGTAGATGCTTTGGCGGCAGCGGTGGACTGGTGCCTGTTTCGGGCGAGAAGGGGCCGATCGGTGCCCGCTTTTGGGCCGGAGAAGGGGGGACGGCCCGTATGAGAGAACAAAAAAAGCTGTACTTTTTTTCGGAGACGTGTTATACTGAAGCATCATAGCTCCCCGCTAAGGGGCGGGTCGAGCTGGTTTTTCGGCGTAATGCGCCTGTTTAGAGGCGCTTTTGTATTCACAGCAGAAGAGCAAAGAGCGCGTACAAACGTGGGGACAGAATGAAGGCGGCAGGCGGTATCTCCTCCGGCGAGACAGGGCCGGACGGAGAACTGGGGTGGCCTCTGTCTCAGTATGCGCTATCCCCGGGGCATAAGGCCCGGCGATTTGTTGTGCCTTTTTCTGCCGTATTACATACGCAGACGGAAGGGGCGTTATGAAAGCCCCTGTAAATCCCCGCCATAGGCGTGGAACAGAAAGATCGGTTTTCGGCTTTGGTATGTATGTGGGCGAAAACACCTCTCGGCCTGCAACCTGGGCACCGTTTATGACTTATGGACGGTGAGTATGGGGAAAGCAGGACGCAGCCTACTGGCCGGAAGAGGCTCTGTCTTTTTCGGCTGAATAAGAAAAGGAGTATTTATGGCAGAAAAACTGAAGATTATTTCCCTTGGCGGTCTGAACGAGATCGGCAAGAACCTCACCGTGTACGAGTACGGCAGCGACATCATTGTGGTGGACGCAGGAATGGGCTTCCCCGACGACGACATGTACGGCATCGACGTGGTCATCCCCGACTTCACCTACCTCATCAAGAACCGGGACCGGATCCGGGCCATCTTCATCACCCACGGCCACGAGGACCACATCGGCGGCATCCCCTACCTGATGCGGGACATCGACGCGCCCATCTACGCCACCCGTATGTCCGCCGGCCTCATCCGGCTCAAGCTGGAGGAGCACCGCCTGGCCAATAAGGTCAAGCTCATCACCTGCGAGGCGGGGGAGACCGTCCGGGCAGGCAAGTTCACCGTGGAGTTCATCCACATCAACCACTCCATCGCCGACGCAGTGGCCTTCGCCATCCGCTGCCCCCTGGGCGTGTGTGTCCACACCGGCGATTTCAAGATCGACCCCACCCCCATCCAAGGAGGTATGGCTGACCTCACCCGCCTGGGTGAGCTGGGCAAGGAGGGGGTGCTGGCCCTGCTGTGCGACTCCACCAACGTGGAGCGGCCTGGGTTCACCAAGAGTGAGCGCAGCGTGGGAGCCTCCTTTGAGGCTCTGTTCCGAGGCTGTGACCAGCGGATCATCGTCACCACCTTCGCCTCCAACGTGGACCGGATCCAACAGATCATCAATGTGGCCGCCAAGTATGGCCGCAAGGTGGCTGTCACCGGCCGGAGCATGGAAAACGCCATGAAGGTGTCCACCGAGCTGGGCTATATGAACGTGCCCGAGGGGGTGCTGGTGGATGTGGCCCACGTTAAGAGTCTGCCCAAAAACAAGGTGTGTATCATCACCACCGGCAGCCAGGGGGAAACCATGTCTGCCCTGACCCGCATGGCATTCAACACCCACCGCCAGGTGGATATTCAGCCCGGCGACCGGGTGATCATCTCCGCTTCTGCCATCCCCGGCAACGAGAACTCCGTGGGCAACGTCATTAACGAGCTCTACCGCCGGGATGCCGAGGTGGTCAACGAGCGAGAGCTGTCCCTCCACGTGTCTGGCCACGCCTGCCAGGAGGAACTGAAAATCATCCACGCTCTGGTTAAGCCCAGATTCTTCATCCCCGTCCACGGAGAGCAGCGTCACCTCAAGACCCATGCTAAGCTGGCCCGGGAGATGGGCATGGACCCCCGGCACATCATCATCAGCGACATCGGAAAGGTGATCGAGCTCACCGCCAAGAGCGCCAAAATCAATGGCACTGTCCCGGCCGGCAAGGTGTTCGTGGACGGCTACGGCGTAGGCGATGTGGGCGCGGTGGTCCTCCGGGACCGGCAGCATCTGGCCCAGGACGGCATGATCGTGGTGGTGGTGTCCATGTCCGGCGAGGATGGACAGGTCATCTCCGGCCCGGATATCATCACCCGGGGCTTTGTGTACGTCAAAGAGTCCGAGGCATTGCTGGAGGAGCTGCGCCAGGTGGCGGTGGATGCCCTGAACCGCTGTCAGGACCGGAACATCCGGGACTGGTCCACCATTAAGGGGGAGATCAAGGGCGATCTGTCCGGCTACCTCTATAAAAAGACCAAGCGTAATCCAATGATCCTGCCTGTGATTATGGAAGTCTAAACATCCAGTTTAAGGAAATGGGACAAAGTATGGGATTGCGTGCCCTAAGTTCTCCTTGAATACGGTGAAAATCCAGGATGCTGGCGCCCCGGTGTGGAATTCCTGCCCTTGAGGTGTGCGCTTCCCGCCGCCGCTCTTTTGGCAGGGCACGGAAAACAGAAAAAGGAAGGCCCGCAAGCATAGCTTGCGGGCCTTTTCAATATTCAGTGTTCATTGAGCAACTCTTCCCGCACGTCCCAGAGCTTCTGGGACAGGTCTACGTAGTAGTTGTGCGGATTTTCAAATCGCTTGACCTCGTCCCATAGGTTGTCCACCTGCCGGGCGCAGTAGGCCCGTATATCCGCGATATCTGGGGAGCGGTACACCAGCCGCCCTTTTTGGAAGATGGGCACCAGCAGGGGTACAGCAGTGAAATCGCTTACCATTTTGCGCTTCCAAGTCGCCTCCGGGTCAAACAGCTCCAAAGGTTGGGTGAAATCGGGCTGCTCGTCATGGACACAGATATAGTCGGCCATGGCCTTGCCAGTGGCGTTTTCGAACAGGCGATAGACCTTTTTGAAGTGAGGGATGGTGACCTTGGCGGGGTTCTCGCTGATCTTGATTTTGGGGATGATGGTGCCGTCCTCCCCCTCGATGGCGGCCAGCTTGTATACACCGCCGAACACTGGCTCGCTTTTGGAGGTGATAAGCCGCTCACCCACCCCAAAGCCGTCGATACAGGCCCCCTGGGTGAGCAAGTCCCGGATGATATACTCATCCAGTGAATTGGAGGCGATAATCTTGATGCCAGGCAGCCCGGCATCATCCAGCATTCGCCGGGCCTTCCGGGACAAATAGGTAAGATCGCCGGAGTCGATGCGGATGCCGCCAGAGGTGATGCCAAGCTCTTTGAACGCCCGGATGGCGTTGGGTACACCGGACTTGAGCACGTTGTAGGTGTCCACCAACAGGGTGGCGGATTCGGGATAAACTTGGCAGTAGGTTTTGAAAGCGGTATATTCGTCGGGGAACATCTGCACCCAGGAGTGGGCCATAGTGCCGGTGGCGGGGGTGTGGAACATCTGGTCGGCCATAGCGCAGGCGGTGCCGGCGCAGCCGGCGATATAGCTGGCCCGGGCCCCCAGCAGAGCACCGTCCGCACCCTGAGCCCGGCGGGAGCCAAACTCAGACACTGCCCGGCCCTGGGCGGCCCGAACGATACGGTTAGACTTGGTGGCGATGAGGGACTGGTGATTCAGGGCCAGCAGCAGGTAGGTTTCGATGAACTGGGCCTGGATGGCGGGGGCCCGGACGGTGAGGATGGGCTCCCGGGGGAAGATGGGGGTACCCTCGGGCACGGCCCAGATGTCGCCAGTGAAACGAAACTCCAGCAGGAACTGGAGAAATTCCTCGCTGAACAGACCCTTGGTGCGCAGAAAGTCCACATCCTCGGGGTCAAAGTGCAGGTCCTGGATATATCGGATGACCTGCTCTAGCCCTGCGGCAATGGCGAAGCCGCCCCCGTCGGGCACGTTGCGGAAGAACACGTCGAAGTAGCAGATCCGGTCGGTCAACCCAGTCTGGAAATAGCCGTTGCCCATAGTCAGCTCATAGAAATCGAAGAGCATGGTGTAGTTGACGTCGTGCTTCACAGCGGAACACATCCTTTCAAGATGGGCCAGCCTATGAGCTGACCATATCGGCGCAAGCCGGCGCGCCGGGTGGCGCGGCTCGGGACGGGATTCACTTCCGGCCCGCAAGAAGAATAAAAACAGGGACCCTCAAAAGATCAAAGGTCTTCTGGGATCAGCTCATGGAAGTCGGAGGGAATGGTATAGTTGATATCATGTTTCCTCGGGAGGCTCCCTTGCATATGTTTCTGCTATTATATGCTGTCTTGACACCAAAAGCAAGTTTTCTTTTCACAGGCTCACAACCCGGTCAGGTCAAAGGCGGGGACAAACCGCTCTCCCACCGCCTCCAGGTCCTGCACATAACCGGGCAGACCCAGGGCGGCCATGTAGTCCCGGGCTGCGCGGACCTCGCTGGGACGTAGAAGCCGATTGATCTCCGGACAAGCGGACAGGTCCCCCATGGGGGTGTACTGGGCCATTAGGGAGAACAACACCGCTCCTCGCGGGAAGGACTCCGCCACCCAGTCCATCACCCGCCTAGCCTCGGGCAGTCCGCCGGGCAGCAACAGGTGCCGGATAAGCACCCCGCTTTTGAGGGCGTCTCCTTCAAACCGGACAGGGCCCCGCTGGCGGTACATCTCCAAAATCGCGGCCTGGGCCGCCTGGGGATAGTCCAAAGCGGCGGAATAGCGGCCAGCGCGCTCCGGAGAGAGGTACTTGAGGTCGGGCAGGTAGATATCCACCTTCCCCTCCAGGGCCCGCAGGGCGGAAACGGCATCGTATCCGCCGCAGTTCCACACTACTGGCAGTCCGCTGGGGACAGGCCGGGACAGCACACGGGCCAGGATGTGGGCGAAGTGGGTGGGGGTGACCAGGTCCAGGCATGCCGCACCTTGAGCGGCTAGATCCTGAAACAGTTCGTACAGCCGGGACTCAGAAATGAATGTGCCGAAATTCTCGCGGCTGATTTGGCGGTTTTGGCAGAACACACAGCCCAGATTGCACCCGGAGAAAAAGATGGTGCCTGCCCCGTGTTCTCCTGTGAGGCACGGCTCCTCCCACTGGTGGAGGGCTGCGCGGGCCACCACCAGACGGTCAGGCATATGGCAGAAGCCCTCGCCGCAGCGCTCGTTGCGCAGGGCGCCGCAGCGGCGGGGGCAGAGGGTACACAGCATGGCGCTCAACTCCTTTTTTGTCATGGGACGGCGCGCCCCTTGTCTACCGGACCTGATCGTCCACCAGATGCTCCACTCCGCCAAAGGCGTTGGGCACAGCGTACACCTCCCGCAGCTGCGCTCCGTCCGCCCACACCCAGCCCTCCGGCAGAGTATTGGCAGCCGCCTCCACCACCCGGGCGGTCATGTGCCACTCGATATGGCTGAAGATATGCTTGGCCTGACAGCCATACTCGTTGGACAGGGGGGTAATTCCCCATTCCAGGGGCAGGGAAGCGGGAGACAGCTCGTTGGGGTACTCCCACAGCCCGGCCAGCAAACCCTTGGCCGGACGGCGGCGAAGGGCCACCCGCCCCTCATGGAAAATGAGCCATACCGTCCGCTCCTCCACCCGGCGGGCCTTTTTCTTTGTCTTCACCGGGAGCATATCCACCCGGTTTTCCAGCCTGGCGGTGCAGAAGCTCCGGGCTGGGCACGTATCACATAATGGAGCGCCGTTGGGCAGGCAAACTGTGGCGCCCAGTTCCATCATGGCCTGGGTGAAGGCGCCGGGGTCGTCCAGGGGGATGATGGGGGCCAGGTGGGCTGCGACCTTGGCTTTCATGGCAGGAGTAGTGATGTCCCCCTCGTCCCCAGTGACGCGGGTCACCACCCGGAGTACGTTGCCGTCCACCGCAGGGACGGGCTGGCCAAAGGCGATGGAGCAAATAGCTCCAGCGGTGTAGTCTCCTACCCCCTTGAGGGCGCGTACCGCCTGATAGTCTGAGGGAAAGGAACCGCCATGTTCCTCCATGATCTGCCGGGCGGCGGCCTGGAGGTTCCGGGCCCGGGAGTAGTAGCCCAGTCCCTGCCACAGCTTCATCAGCCGCTCTTCGCTCAGGGCGGCCAGAGCGGCCACGTCAGGCACCTCGGCCATGAATCGGCGGTAGTAGTCCAGCACCGCCGCCACCCGAGTCTGCTGGAGCATCACTTCAGACACCCACACGTGGTAGGGGGTGGGGTCGTCCCGCCAGGGCAGGGACCGGGCGTTGTCCCGGTACCACTCCAGCAAGGGAATGGGAAGTTGTTCCAAAGGGTTCATAGCTTGTCCTCACTGTGTTAAGATAGATTCATTATAGCGCAGGAAAAAATTTTTTTCAATCAGCCAATGAAATGCCCCAGCCTCCCCGTCTAACGGGTGAAAGGCCTTTCAAGAAAGGAGGGGAGCCATCCTGGATCAACAGGAATATGTGGAGCGGGTTCAGGCGCTCAAGGGGCGGCTGTACCGGACGGCCCGGCTGTATCTGGCGGGGGATGCCGCCGCCCTGGACGCAGTGGACGAGGCGGTGTACAAGGGCCTGCTGAGCTGCAGGCGGCTGCGCCGGACGGAGTATTTTGATACATGGATGACCCGCATCCTGATCAATGTATGTAATGATGAGCTGCGGCGGCTCAAGCGGGAGCGAACGATGGACGAGCTGCCCGAGGCAGCGGCGGAGGTTTACGACCGCTTGCCTCTGCGGGATGCGGTGGAGCGCCTGCCCCAGGAGCTGCGGGCGGTGGTGGCCCTGCGGTATTTTGCCGGTTACACCCTGGCGGAGACGGCGGAGATCTTAGGCATCCCGCCGGGGACGGTGTCCACCCGCCAACGCCGGGCACTGGCGCTGCTGCGGCTGGAACTGTCGGAGGAAGAAGGAGGTCAGGTATGAACCGAAACGAGGAATACAACACTCTGCTCCGGGAACTGGACCAGACGCCGCCAGAGCTGGAATACACCGTCACCCGGGCCAAGGCCCGGGCCAGGCACCACCAGGCCCGCCGCTGGGTAGGAGTGCCGGTAGGGACGCTGGCGGGGGCGTTTGCAGCCTTTGTGCTGCTGGTGAACACGGTACCCACCTTTGCTCTGGCCTGTTCCCATGTCCCGGTGCTGGGGGACCTGGCGGCAGCGGTAGACTGGTCAGGCAGCCTGAGCCGGGCGGTGGAGCACGACTATGTGCAGGTCATCGGCCAGAGTCAGACGAAAGACGGCATTACCATGGCGGTAGAATATGTTATCGTGGACCAGCAGCAGGTGAACCTGTTCGTCTGTGTGGAGAATGAGGACGGGACGAAGCCCTATACCCTGCTCAACTGCGACATCGACGCAGGCGACCGGGCATTTTCCGTGGTTTCGTCGGGCCAGCAGGAAAAAAACGGCGAGCTGCGCCGGTATATCATCGACTTCAACGACAAAAATCAGGTGCCCGACCGTATGACCGTCACGTTTGGAGTCCGGCCCGTCGAGAGCCTGAGCGCCATGGATGAGGTCATGGCATCCGCGCCCGGCGGCCCAGCGGAGGAGACGTTCGCCTTCGACATCACCTTTGACCCGGCGTACACCGCCAGCGGCGTGGTGTATCAGGTCGACCGCTGGCTGGAGCTGGACGGCCAGCGCATCTGCGTGGAGGCACTGGAGATCTACCCCACCCACGCCCGGCTCAAGCTGAAGGACAGCGGAGATAACAGCATGTGGCTGGAAGATCTGGACTTCTATCTGGAGGACGAGGAGGGAAACCGCTATGAAGCCGAGGGTGGTCTTGCCGGGTACAGCGACCCAGTGACAGGTTTTGCCTTCGACCGGCGAGTGGCCAGCCCATGGTTTGCTGGCACCGAGCGTCTGACCCTGTATGTCACCGGCGTTTCCTGGCTGGACCCGGACAGGCAAGAGGTGACGGTGGATCTCGTGGGCAAGACGGCGGTCGGCTTGCCGGAGGGCGCGGCGCTCACCGGCGTGAACCGGGGGAAAGAGGGCGTCGAGCTCCGGTTTGAGGCGCCTATGAGAGAATTTGGCGGCATCAATCTGTTCCGTGGGTGCTACTTTGACCCCACGGGAAAGGAGTACAGCTGCACCCGGAGCGAGGTGAGTACAAACGATGAGCTGGACGTCATGGAGCCTGTGGTTTATCTGGATCCAAACTACGCCTATGACACCGTCACGCTCCGGCTGAATCGGACGCTGTGGCACAGGCTGGACACACCCCTTGCCGTGGAGATCAAGTGAAGGAACGCCCGCGCCGGGCCCGCCCTTTGTAAGGCGGGCCCGGTGTCATTTCGCCGCCCGCCACATACACTGTCTTGAGGACGGAAGGACCGGGGCCGCTGTGCCCCTGCGGAAACAGGAGGTCATAGGATGCTGCGGGCGAAACATATTTGGGTGGTGGGGGGCGACCCCCGGCAGGCGGCGCTGGCCCGGCTGCTGGCCGACGACGGACACACGGTACATACCTTTGCCATGGAGCGGGGAGAGGGGGTGCGGTGCCAGCCCAGCCTGGAGGGCATTGCTTTGGCGGACTGTGTCATCCTGCCCCTGCCCGCCGTGGGAGAAGGGGGACGGCTCAACGCCCCTATGTGCGGGGATCCGCCCCGGCTGGAGACGGTGCTGGATGTCTTGGTTCCCGGCCAACTGCTATGTGCCGGCATGGTGTCAGCCCAGCTTCGAACCATGGCGGAGGAGCGGGGACTGCTCCTCCGGGATTATTTTGCCCGGGAGGAGCTGGCCATCCTCAACGCCGTGCCCACGGCGGAGGGAGCCATCCAGATCGCCATGGAGGAGCTGCCCATCACACTCCATGAAGCACGGGTGCTGGTGGTGGGCTTCGGCCGGGTGGGGAGGGCACTGGCTCCCCGGCTCCAGGCTCTGGGGGCCAGGGTCACGGTGGCTGCCCGGCGGTATGAGCAGCGGTCTCTGGCCCAGTCCATGGGGCTGGGCACTGAGCGGGCCGACCGCCTACCCGATTGGCTGTGCGGCTACGACCTGGTGGTGAACACCGCCCCCGCCCGGGTGCTGGGGGTGGAGGAGCTGTCCGCCCTGAAAGAGGGAGCATTGGTCATCGACCTGGCCTCCAAGCCCGGCGGGGTGGACATGGCCGGGGCCGCCGCCCTGGGAGTCCGGGTGGTGTGGGCCTTGTCCCTGCCGGGCAAGGTGGCCCCGGTGAGCGCGGGGCGGTACATCATGGACACCGTCTATCATATCATGGAGGAGTTGGGAATATGAGGATAGAGCAGCCGAGGGTAGGGTTCGCCTTTTGCGGCTCCTTCTGCACCATGGCCCGGGCCATGGAGGCGCTGGAGGCTGTGGCGGCCCAGTATGGTCAGGTGGTGCCCATCGTGTCCGAGACAGTGGCGGCCACCGACACCCGGTTTGGCAATGCCCATGACTTTATGCGGGAGATGGAGCGCATCTGTGACCGGAGGGTGATCGCCACGGTAAAGGATGCTGAGCCAATCGGCCCGAAAAAGCTGCTGGATGTGCTGGTGGTCTGTCCCTGCACCGGCAATACCTTGGCCAAGCTGGCCCATGGCGTGACGGACACGGCGGTGACCATGGCGGCCAAGGCTCACCTGAGAAACGGCGGACCGCTGGTGCTGGCGGTGGCCACGAACGACGGCCTGGCCGGGGCTGCCCCCAACCTGGGGGCTTTGCTGGGGCGGAAGAACGTGTACTTTGTCCCCTTTGGACAAGACGATTGCCAGGGCAAGCCTGCTTCGCTGGTGGCAGACTTCTCCCGGGTGCCGGACGCGGTGGACGCAGCCCTCCGGGGAGAACAGCTCCAGCCCGTGCTGCTGGGGGCTAAAGGAGTGTGAGCGGAGCTGTTTCTGCTTGCCCGCTCTGCGACGGAAAAACAGCAAAAGCCCGCGCCGGACGCGCGGGCTTTCTTCCGTTGCAGAGGGCGACAAAGGGAACTTTTCCTCCGATTTCCAGCGGTTCTGCCCTTGACATCCGGTGCACAGTGGATATAATAATAGTACATTTGTTCGATGCGAAAAGGGGAGACCGCCATGACTACCATGGAAAAGCTGACCATTCTGACCGACGCGGCCAAGTATGACGCGGCCTGTACCTCCAGCGGCTTGCACCGGCAGGCCCGCCGTGGCCAGATGGGCTCCACCACCGTGGCCGGGTGCTGCCACACCTTCTCCGCCGACGGCCGGTGTGTCACGCTGCTCAAGGTGCTCATGACCAATGTGTGCGCCTACGACTGCCAGTATTGCATCAACCGCCGCTCCAACGACCTGCCTCGGGCTATGTTCGAGCCTCGGGAGCTGGCGGAGCTGACCATGGAGTTCTACCGCCGCAATTATATTGAGGGATTATTTTTATCCTCGGCGGTGCTGGGCAATCCGGACAACACCACGGAACGGATGATCTCCGTGCTGCGTCTGCTCCGGGAGGAGTACCGTTTCTGGGGCTACATTCACGCCAAGGCCATCCCCGGGGCGGACCCGGCCCTCACCTGGCGGCTGGGCACCCTGTGCGACCGGCTGAGCGTCAACATCGAACTGCCTTCGGAGCGCAGCTTGTCCCTGCTGTGCCCGGACAAGCCCAAGGAGAATATTCTGGCCCCTATGGGCCATATCCGGGATAACATCTCCGCCTCCCGCCAGGAGCTGGTCCGGTACCGCCACGCCCCCCGCTTCGCTCCAGCGGGACAGTCTACCCAGATGATCATTGGGGCGACCCCGGAGTCGGACAAGCAGATCCTCACTCTGAGCCAGGCTCTCTATGATCGCTACCAGCTCAAGCGGGTGTTCTATTCGGCTTACATGCCCGTGTCGGACAGCCGTCTGCTCCCCGCCCGCCAGGGCTTTCAGCCGCCCCTGCTCCGGGAACACCGGCTGTATCAGGCGGACTGGCTGCTGCGGTACTACCACTTCCGAGCGGAGGAGCTGCTGGATGAGGTTCACCCGGATTTCGATACCCGGGTGGACCCCAAGTGCTCCTGGGCCTTGCGCCACATGGAGCGGTTCCCGGTAGAGGCGGCCACCGCCGGGTACGAGACACTGCTGCGGGTGCCGGGCATTGGGGTGCGCTCCGCCCGGCGCATCCTCGCCGCCCGCCGGGCGGCCCCCCTGTCCTTTGACGTGCTGAAAAAGCTGGGGGTAGTGCTCAAGCGGGCGCAGTATTTCCTCACCTGCAACGGCAGGCTCCGGGAGGGGCTGCGCTTCCGGGAGGATGGAGTGCTGGCTCATCTGGCCGCCCTGGAAAAGCCAGCCCTGATGGCGGCCATGCCAGAGCAGCTGTCCCTGTTCGACGGGGAGGGAACGGCATGAACCGGGCCCCGGTCTGCTATGAGTACGACGGCACCTTCTCCGGCTTTCTCACCTGCGTGTTTGAAAGCTACGCCTACCGGGAAGAGCCGGTGTGCTTCCTTTCGCCGGGGGACGGCCGCACCACCCTGTGGGACACCCGGCGGGTGGATGCCGACCAAGCCCTGGCCCGGCGGGTGTGGCGGGGCATACGCCAAAATATCTCCCCCGGCGCCGGGCGGCTGGCCAGCCGGGCCTTTCTCACCTGTCTGGAGGAGCGGGAGATTCATATCTGGCGCTTTCTGGAGTACGGATTTCGCCGAGGCAGCTCTGTGACAGCCGACCTGGGGGACGACCGGGTGGACGTGCTGCGCCGGGCGGTGCAGCACCTGGAGGAGGAGGCCCACAAGTACACCGGCTTTGTCCGCTTTTCCGACCAGGGCGGGGTGCTGGTGTCAGAGATCCAGCCGAAAAACCGGGTGCTCCCCCTGTTGCGTGTCCATTTTACCCAGCGGCTCAATACCGAGGCCTTTGTCATCTTTGACCGCACCCACCGGGAAGGCCTGGTTCACCAGGGCGGACGGTGGGCCATTCTGCCTATGGAGGACTTCGATTCCGGCCCAGCCGAGGACCGGGAGCTATACTATCGCCGCCTGTGGCGGCGGTTCTTCCAGACCATCGGCATCGAGGGGCGGACCAACCCCCGCTGTCAGAACACCCACCTGCCCAAGCGCTACCGGGCTATGATGACGGAGTTTCAGCCCGATGAGGGGCAGGCGGCGCTGCCGTTCCCCTGACAGAAAGCCGCTTCAACTCCCGATAGAACCTTCTCGGCAACCGAAAAAGCCGCCTGACAAGGCGGCTTTTTCGGTGCGTATTTATTTGATGGTCTTGCTGTCCACTTCTTCTTTCAGCAGGGCGGCAAACTGCTCCAAACTCATGCCGCCCAGGTCCTCGCCAGTGCGGTGCCGGGGGGAGACGGTGCCGTTCTCCATGTCCCGGTCGCCCACCACCAGCATATAGGGCACCTTCTCCAGGGTGGCCTCCCGAATCTTCTTGCCGATCTTCTCGCTGCGGTGGTCCACCTCCAACCGGAAGCCCTGTCCGTCCAGCTGGGCGGCCACCTGGTCGGCATACTCCGCCGCCCGGTCGGTGACGGGGAGCACCTTTACCTGCACCGGGGCCAGCCAGGCGGGGAAGGCGCCGGCGAAGTGCTCGGTGATGACGCCGATGAACCGCTCGATGGAGCCCAGTACCACCCGGTGGAGCATGACGGGGCGGTGCTTCTCCCCGTCCTCGCCGGTGTACTCCAGCTCGAAGCGCTCAGGCAGCTGGGAGTCCAGCTGCACCGTGCCGCACTGCCAGGTGCGGCCCAGGGAGTCGGCCAGGTGGAAGTCCAGCTTGGGGCCGTAGAAAGCGCCGTCGCCCTCGTTGACCTCAAAGTCCTTGCCCATCTCGGTGATAGCCTCTTTCAGGATGTCCTGGTTGTGCTCCCACTGCTCCACGGTGCCGATGTGGTCCTCGGGCATGGTGGACAGCTCGATCTGATAGGGCAGGCCGAACACGGAGTACACCTCGTCGAACAGGCGCACCACACCCTTGATCTCGTCCTTGAGCTGGTCGGGGGTCATGAACAGGTGGGCGTCGTCCTGGGTGAAGCAGCGTACCCGGAACAGCCCGTGGAGGGCACCGGACAGCTCGTGGCGGTGGACCAGGCCCAGCTCGCCCACCCGCAGGGGCAGATCCCGGTAGGAGTGGGGCTGGCTGGCGTACACCATCATACCGCCGGGGCAGTTCATGGGCTTGATGGCGTAATCCTCCTCGTCGATGACGGTGGTGTACATATTGGCCTTGTAGTGGTCCCAGTGGCCGGAGCGCTCCCACAGCTTGCGGTTGAGGATGATGGGGGTGGAGATCTCCACATAGCCGTAGCGCTTGTGGACCTGCCGCCAGTAGTCGATGAGGGTGTTCTTCAGCACCATCCCCTTGGGCAGGAAGAAGGGGAAGCCGGGGCCCTCCTCGGTGAGCATGAACAGGCCCAGCTCCTTGCCCAGCTTCCGGTGGTCCCGGCGCTTGGCCTCCTCGATCTTGGCCAGGTACTCGTCCAGCTCGTCCTTCTTGGGGAAGGCCACGCCGTAGATGCGCTGGAGGGTCTGGCGGTTGGAGTCCCCCCGCCAGTAGGCGGCGTTGCAGGCGGTGAGCTTGATGGCGTTGCCCTTCACCCGGCCGGTGGAGTCCAGGTGGGGGCCGGCGCACAGGTCGGTGAACTCCCCCTGCTTGTAGAAAGAGATGACCGCGTCCTCGGGGAGATCGTTGATGAGCTCCACCTTGTAGGGCTCGCCCTTCTCCTCCATGAACTTCAGCGCCTCTTCCCGGGGCAGCTCGAACCGCTCCAGCTTCAGCTTCTCCTTGCAGATCTTGCGCATCTCCGCCTCCAGCTCACTGAGCTGGTCCTCGGTAAAGGGGGCGGGGGTGTCGAAGTCGTAGTAGAAGCCGTTTTCGATGGCCGGGCCGATGGCCAGCTTCACCTCGGGGTGGAGCCGCTTCATGGCCTGGGCCAGGATGTGGGAGCAGGTGTGCCAGTAGGTCTTGCGGTACTGCTCATTTTCAAAGGTATACTGATTGTTTTCTTCCGCCATGGTGATCTCCTTCCTTTCTGCTGCCCGGGACCCGCGCCAGCGGGACGGCGGGGGTCCGCCGCACAAGTGTTTTGCGCAGCAAAACATTGGCGCAGGGGTAATTCATTTGCCCCGAGCAAGTTACTATCCAGGGGCCCCCACAAGGCTTTGCCTTGTGGGGAAAAACAAAAAATGCTTCACCCCTGAGATCAGGGGTGAAGCACTGTCTATGCGATCACGCTACACCTGTTCGCGACGCGCGGCTTCCCGACGACTCAGGCTCAAAACAGATTTGCCGTGCAAATCTTCGGTTTTTCGCCTTCGCTCTGGTCCATCCGCGTTGCTCACGACGGCCCCGCGCTTCTATGCTCCACGGTTCCACCCTGCTTGCCAGAAGCGCGGAGACGCCCGGGAGCAGGGCAACAGTGATACGCGCAGACCGAAAAACAGGTCGGGCGAAGCCCGGCGGCATTTTCGGCGGCGCGTGGAACAGTTGGCCGTCGCGAAGGGCGTGCAGCGTGACATCTGACCGCTTGTGTCCCCCTGTAATGGGAGGGCCCCATCCCGGTCATCCCGGGCGGCTCGGGAGTGGTACCGCCCGCCGCTCACACCGCAAGGCCCTTCCACCCAATGGGCCTCTCTCTGTGCGGGGCATCGCGGGCTCTTCTCCGTCTTTGCCTATTTGACACGGGCAGTATATCACCGAGGCGGAGGAATGTCAAGTGGTTGCGGATACCAGTCCAGCCGCAGGGGTGGGGTCGGTCTACCTCCCAATGGCGTTCTGTCGCCAGCCGTCAGGTCCCAGCCCTGGCCGGACGGCCTGGGGAGACAGGTGAGTCAGGTGTCCGCCAGGGCGTAAAAATCTCCCTTGGGATAGCCCTCTCCCTGCCATAGATACTGGTCTGTGCCGTGGCTGGCGTTGTACCGCTCCACCACCGCCGAGGCCAGATCAGGCCAGTCGCTGATAAGTCCGGTGACTCCCATCTGTAAATACTGCTCCATTTTATCTGTATCGTATACAGTCCAGACGTAGACCGGCAGGCCCCACTCTCGGGCTTGGGTCACCAGCTGGTTGCTCACCAGGTTTTCCTCCACGGCCAGAAAGTCGATGTCATACTGCCAGATGGTGCCGTCAATGTCTCCGGCGCTGGCATAGGCGCAGTATCCCACCCACCACTCGGGGTGGGCTTGGTGGAGAACGGCCAGGCAGGGGTAGTCCAGAGACATGAACATGGCCCGCTCCCCAAAGTCATAGCGCTCCACCAGCGCCAGGATGGCCTGGGCCAGGGCTTCCCCTTGACCGGCGGCGGGCTTGAGCTCGATAAGCAGGCCCATGCCGCCCTCGTCGGCCAGGCAGAATTGGATAAGCTCCTCCAGAGTGGGGGCTTGCCCAGTCTCTCCGGGATTGGACAGATCGGTAAGGGGGATGGCCCGGAGCTCCTCCAGGGTCAGGTCAGCCACGTTGACCAGTCTGCCCCCCAGCCGCCATAGATTGGAGTCGTGGACGGCCACAGGCACTCCGTCGGCGGTCAGCTGAATGTCTACCTCGGCATAGTCCGCGTTCAGATCTGCTGCGGCCTGTACCGCCGGCAGAGTGTTTTCGATGCCGTAGATGCTCCCTCGGTGGCCGATGACCAGAGGGGCCTGAAGGAGAGGCGGCTGGTAACAGTTGATGACAAGATAGCCAGCCAGCATCAGGCATGCCGCCCCGGCGGCGGCTTTCCACCGTTTTTTTGTCCACAGCCGCTTCCAGGCGGCGGCCCATCTGGCCCAACGCTTGGACCAGATGGCCAGGATGGTCTGGCTGTCCTCGCTCCAAGGGGATTCCAGGGGGATGCGCAAGTCCTCTTTGGACAGCAACCAGGAGAGGATGAAATACAGGCAGAAGGCCATGGCGGTAGTCTGGAGCAGGGTGGTCACCAGCCAGTAGCACAAGTCGATGCGGAAGGCCTCGGAGTATACCAGATATTTAAGAAAATAGCGGTCAAAGTCCATATTTTCTAGGGTATTGCGCCGCCAGTATCGGGCCAGCTCCGAGTCTCCCAGCACCCAGGCCGCCAGGCCAGTCAGCAGCAGCGCCCACCGCTTTAGGCCCAGCCGCCAGAAAGCGCCCAGGCCGCTTTTCACCGCGCTGCCGAACCGTTCGCCCCGCAAGGACATGTACAGGGGGACGAAAAACAGCAGTAAGTACAGGCCGTAGTAGGCGGCGTAGATGGCAATGATGCCTGCCACACCAATGGCGGAGTTTTGCATCTCCCCCAGAATGAACCAGGGAATAGAGAGGGCGGGCACCAGGGAATTGAAGTAGACCGTCTGCACCAGGGGGAGCAGAAGCAGGTAATAGAGGGAACTGGGCACAACGGACCAGCCCTTCATGGCTCTCAGAGACCACAGGGCCTGCTTCATCACGTGGCGGATGGAAAAAACCTCCCCCTGACGGGACAGGGCCGCCAAGCGGATGACCACGCTCAGCTCGTAAAAGGCCAACAGTCCGGCGGCGAGGAACAGGGCCAGGAAGATGAGGGCGCCCTTCAGATTCAAAAAGGTGCCCAGCACGTTGGCGTTGAAGGACACCCCCACAGACGACACATAGGTCTGGTACACCTGATCAAACAGAGGACTGATGATGATGAGGGTCAGCAGCTTCCAGACCAACTCGAATTTTAGTACGCTCCATACGGCACGCTTCAGCTTCATGGCCTCCACCTCGCAAAACAGACTACAAGTGGAGATTATAGCGGGTTTTACCGGGCCGCGCAAGCCCGCTTCCCCTTTTTTATTTTTAACCAAAGGGGGGTTCTGCCTTGCTTTTTTCGCCAGATCCTGTATAATATATTTTTTAGGAAAATAAACCGTCGAAAGGATGGATACCCATGAAGCTCGGCATTGTGGGGTTGCCCAACGTGGGCAAATCAACCCTGTTCAACGCCATCACCAACGCCGGCGCGGAGAGCGCCAACTACCCCTTCTGCACCATCGACCCCAACGTGGGCGTGGTGGCTGTCCCGGACGGCCGCCTGGACTGGCTCAGCGACTTTTATCACCCGAAAAAGACCACCCCGGCGGTGGTGGAGTTCGTGGACATCGCCGGTCTGGTGAAGGGCGCGTCCAAGGGCGAGGGCCTGGGCAACAAGTTCCTGGCCAACATCCGGGAGTGCGCCGCTATCGTCCATGTGGTGCGCTGCTTTGACGATGAGAACGTCATCCACGTGGAGGGGTCCACCGACCCCATTCGGGACGTGGACATCATCGACTTGGAACTGATCATGGCCGACGTGGAGATGGTGGACCGCCGCATCGACAAGGCCCAGAAGGCCGCCAAGGCGGATAAGAAGTTTCTCCACGAGGCGCAGGTGTTCGAGGGACTCAAGACCTGGCTCAACGACGGCCAGTCCGCCCGCACCTATCTGGACCAGGTGGACGAGGAGGACGCCGCCCTCATCGCCACCAGCGAGCTTTTGTCCCTCAAGCCGGTGATCTACGCCGCCAACATGGACGAGGACGGCTTTGCCGACCCCGCCGGGGTGGAGTATTACAAGCAGGTGGCTGACCGGGCCGCCGCCGAGGGGGCCCAGGTCATCCCGGTGTGCGCCAAGCTGGAGGCGGAGATCGCCGAGCTGCCCGCCGAGGAGAAGGCCATGTTCCTAGAGGATCTGGGCATCGCCCAGTCTGGCCTGGACCGGCTGATCCAGGCCAGCTACACCCTGCTGGGCCTGATCTCTTTCCTCACTGCCGGGGAGGACGAGTGCCGGGCCTGGACCATCACAAAGGGCACCAAGGCGCCCCAAGCCGCGGGCAAGATCCACTCCGATTTCGAGCGGGGCTTCATCCGGGCCGAGACCATTGCCTTCGAGGACCTGAAAGCCTGCGGCTCCATGGCCGCCGCCCGGGAGAAGGGACTCATCCGCTCCGAGGGTAAGGACTATGTGGTCCAGGACGGGGATATTATTCTCTTCCGGTTCAATGTATGAGCAAGGGCGCAGCCCTTGGACAGACGCGGGCCATGCCCCAGAATGGGGCGACGAAACTGCAAAGGCGCGAGCCTTTGGACAGAAAGGAGAAGAACGTATGGATTACGCTGCCGAATCCCTGAAGCTGCATTACCAGTGGCGGGGCAAGCTGGACATCGTGCCCAAGATGGAGGTCAAGGACAAGCAGGCCCTCTCTTTGGCATACACCCCCGGGGTGGCCCAGCCCTGCCTGGAGATCCAAAAGGACGTCAACAAGAGCTATGAGCTTACCGGGCGGTGGAACACCGTGGCGGTTGTCACCGACGGCTCCGCTGTGCTGGGCTTGGGCGACATCGGTCCCGAGGCGGGCATGCCTGTCATGGAGGGCAAGTGCGTGCTGTTCAAGGCTTTCGGCGGGGTGAACGCCGTCCCCCTGTGTATCCGCAGTCACGACGTGGATGAGATCGTCAACACCGTGTCCCTGCTGGCCGGTTCCTTCGGCGGGGTCAACCTGGAGGACATCGCCGCCCCTCGGTGCTTTGAGATCGAACGTAGGCTGAAGGAGCGCTGCGACATTCCCATCTTCCACGACGACCAGCACGGTACCGCCATCATTGTGGCCGCTGCATTGCAAAATGCCCTGAAGCTGGTGGGTAAAAAAATCGAGGACGTCACCGCCGTGTTCTCCGGCGCGGGCGCGGCCGGCACCGCCATCTTCCACCTGCTCCGGGCCATGGGCCTGGGGGACGCGGTGATCTGCGACCGGAAGGGGGCCATCTGCTCCGTCCGCACCGACCTGAACGAGAAGAAGAAGGCCCTACTTGCCATCTCCAACAAGGGGGACAAGGCAGGCACCCTGGCCGAAGTCATCCGGGGCGCCGACGTGTTCATCGGCGTGTCCGCCCCCGGCATGGTGACGGCGGAGATGGTACAGTCCATGGCGGACAAGCCCATTCTGTTCCCAATGGCCAACCCGGTGCCAGAGATCATGCCTGATGAGGCCAAGGCCGCCGGGGCCGCCGTGGTGGGTACCGGCCGCAGCGATTTCCCCAACCAGATCAACAACGTACTGGCTTTCCCAGGGGTATTCCGGGGGGCCTTCGACGTGCGTGCCAGCGACATCAACGAGGAGATGAAGCTGGCCGCCGCCCGGGCGCTGGCCGACCTGGTGGGGGATGACCTGTCCCCGGACTACATCGTCCCAGCCGCTTTTGACCCCCGGGTGTGCCCGGCGGTGGCCAAGGCGGTGGCGGAGGCGGCCAGAGCCACCGGAGTGGCCCGGGCTTGAGACGAGCAGCCCGATCCGGGCACACCGGGGCCCCGCAAGGCGGGGCGGCGCTTGCGCCGTACAAGCATTTTTGCCTGCGGCAAAAACCTTGGCGCAGGGCGGATCCATTCCGCCCGAGTAGGATGAAAATGGGGGCCCCACGGGGCCTGACCCGTGGGGGATGTCCGGCGGTGGCCAAGGCGGTGGCGGAGGCGGCCCGCAAGACTGGAGTGGCCCGGGCTTGAGACGAGTAGCTCCCTCTGGGCACACCGGGGCCCCGCAAGGCGGGGCGGCGCTTGCGCCGTACAAGCGTTTTTGCCTGCGGCAAAAACCTTGGCGCA
>ERZ836441.504-NODE-504-length-45126-cov-4.744670_pt1 | contig 45126 bp, 43 predicted proteins | sample MGYA00519686_ERZ836441 | MGnify/ENA primary metagenome ERZ836441 (study PRJEB31850, sample SAMEA3708800) | human gut metagenome | biome: human gut; feature: human-associated habitat; material: faeces | place: China | collected 2014 ...
CAGACAGGCGCGGGCGCGGCGCGAACAGGCGGCGTGATCGCCCATGCAGGCGCGGATATGCGGCAGGCGCGGCCGCATGGCCGGTTCGTTCAGACATTCGCCCAGGTTGATGATGCTGTCCCGCGCGCCGGGGATTTCGGGATCGACGATATGCGGCGCGGTGCCATCCAGAATCAGCAGCCCCGCGTGCGGAACGGCCACGCCGTCGAGGCTGTCCGGGTCGCCGGAACAGAAATAGAGGGTCGAGGGCTCGCCGTTTGCGCAGAGCGCGGCATGCACCCGCCGCATGAACGTCGATTTGCCCACGCCCGGCCCGCCCTTGAGAATCAGCTTGCGCCGCAGAATCGAATCGTCGATCAGGTGGTCAAAGCAGGAGATAAAGCCGTCCGGCCCCATCGCGCCGGGGAAAAGGGTTCTGGCGGTATTCAAAAGCATCCCTCCGATTTGGCAGACTTCCCTACACCTTATGCGCGGCCAAAAGAAAAAAATTCGCCTCCCGCAAAAAACGGGAGGCGAAAGCGGATCAGTCGCGCTTCTTGCGAACCACGGCGATCAGCATCGCGATCACGATGAGAACCAGCGCCAGCAGCAGGAACAGGATGCTCAGCGGCACACCGTTGATCGTTCTGGCCATCAGCGGCGTGAGGGTCGGCGTAGGCGTGGGTTCAGGCGTGTCAGTCGGAACCGGGGTAGGCGTCGGCGTGGGTTCCGGGGTGTCAGTCGGAACCGGAGTCGGCGTAGGCGTGGGTTCCGGGGTGTCGGTCGGCACCGGAGTGGGCGTGGGCGTGGGTTCCGGGGTGTCAGTCGGAACCGGAGTGGGCGTGGGCGTGGGTTCCGGGGTATCGGTCGGAACCGGAGTCGGCGTGGCCGTGGGTTCCGGGGTATCGGTCGGCACCGGAGTGGGCGTCGGCGTGGGTTCCGGGGTGTCGGTCGGAACCGGGGTAGGCGTGGCCGTGGGTTCCGGGGTCGGCGTAGGAGTAAGCGTAGGAGTAGGCGTGGGCGTGGGGGTCGGCGTAGGAGTAGGAGTAGGCGTGGGAGTCGGCGTAGGAGTAGGAGTAGGCGTAGGTGTCGGCGTGGGGGTCGGCGTAGGCGTAGGAGTAGGGGTCGGCGTAGGAGTAGGAGTAGGAGTAGGAGTAGGAGTAGGCGTGGGCGTCGGGGTCGGCGTGGCGTGAAGCGTCTTGAGCAGATGCTCCAACTGCTTTTCCAGCAGCGCGACGCTGCCCGGCTGCACGATCATCAGCGTGTCATCATCCAGCTTGGCGATGGAGACGCTGGCCGCGTCCGCGTTTTCCGGCGTATAATGCAGCGCGCTTTCCGTGTCTGTCAGGCCGAAATGCTCAACGCTCTCGCCGAAGAGCTTTTCATAAACGTCGCTGTCCTGCCGCGCCTGCGCGAGCGAATGGGCGATGTTTGAAAGTGCCTCGCCGGTCGCCGTCGTGCCCGGTACGAGCGCGATGGCCTCAACGCCGCCGTCGCCGTAGAGCACGATGGCCTGCGCGTTCTGCGATTCCTTGGCCGCCGCGGAGAGATAGGCGGGCGTTTGGGTCGGGGTCGGGGTGTTGCCGTCGGCGAGCATCTGCCGGAGCTGGCTGTAGGTCATGGCCTGCGGTTCGGGCGTGGCGGGCGCGTCGAGCGAGATTTCGCCCGCGTCCACCGCCTCCTGAAGCGAGGCGACGCTGACCGCCTGGCCGGAGGCCGCGCTGATGAGCAGCGACAGCGCGTCGTCGGAGAGGTTCGCGTCGGGCGCAAGGTAGAGCGTCGCGTTCCGCTTGTCGGCCGTCAGCGCGGAAACGATGGAAGCGCCGCTCGCCGCGTCGGCCTTCGCGGCCTCCGTCGCGGTGCGGATCAGCGAAATCATTTCATCCAGCGTCAGCCCGCTGTCCGGCAGGAAGCGAACCAGCACAGAGCCGTCGCTCTGCGCCTCGGCGGAGAAGAGGATATCGCCTTCCGAGCCGGAGGGCGAGGCGAACACGGGCAGAACCTCGGATACCTTGCGCGGAATCCGATCGATTTCGTTGCCCAGCGGGTCGTAAAGCACGGTGTCGCCGCTGGCCTCCACCAGCATTTTGCCCGGCATGGCGGTGTAGATGTAGCTGACGCACACGTCGGCGTAGCCCTGCAGTTCCTTCGCATCCAGCTTCACGGTGCGCGTCGCGCCGGCGATTGCCGTGCGCGGGAAGGGGATGCGGAACACCCACGCGCCGGTGCTGCGCACGCGCAGAACGCGCGCCTTGCTGGCATAGACGGAGGCGTAGACGTAAAAAGAGCTGGTCGGGTTCACCGTCGCCGAGGTCAGCGACAGGCGCGCGCTGCCCGCACCGGGCACGAGCGCGGGCATGCCGGAGAGCGCGTAATCCGCGTGGGCATTCGAGCCGCTCGCGGCGCGGGTCACATCGACGGAAAAGGTGTGCGGCTGGGAAAGCGCCTCGATCATGTCGATCGGCTTCAGGTCGGCGAGCGCTTCGGCGTTGGTGGAGACCGCCGCCGGGCCGAGCGTGTCGAGGGCTTTTTGCGTGACGCGCACATCGGTGAGCTGCCAGTAGCAGGGCTGCGCCGTCTCGCCCAGCGCCAGCGCCGCCGTCAGGCACAGCGCAAGAAGCAGCCAGAGGGTAACAAGTCGCTTCATAGAGGAAAAGTCGCTCCTTTCACCACGCGGCACGCCGCGCGCTTTAATCCCATGTGTATGCGGCCGGATTTGGAATGATTGCCCGTCATCCGGCCTCCTCTTTTTGGCAGAGTTGTATGAAATATTTATAGCATGCCTGACGGAAAAAAGCAAGATAAACCAACAAAAAAGACAAATTTATCCGCTGACCCCGCGCCTTTTTCGACGAAAAAAGAAATTTAGGGGCTATGCAGAAGGGGTGTTTTAAGCTATAATGTGGGTAATCAGAAAACAAGAAAGGGAGGGATTGACCGTGATCCAGGTTATCTTTGGCAAGAAGGGTTCCGGCAAGACCAAGCGCATTTTGGATATGGCGAACGCTTCCGTGAAGGAAGCGAAGGGCAACGTTCTGTTCATCGACGATGACAAGAGCTACACGCTTAGCCTCAAGCCGCAGATCCGCTTCATCGACGCGAGCGAGTACGCCGTCAAGGGCAAGGAGCCGTTCTACGGCTTTCTGGCCGGTATTCTCGCGGGCAATTACGATATCAGCGTGATCTATGTCGATGCGTTCCTCAAGCTGGTGAAGGCCGAACCGGCCGAGCTGGTGGATTTCTTTGCGCAGCTTGAGCGTCTGGTGGCCAACGCCCAGTGCGATCTGGTCATCAGCCTCAGCGAGGACGCGGAGAATGTGCCGGAGAGCATCCGCAAGTACCAGATCTGATTCCCGTTTTTCTGACGCCGCTTCCTGCCGTTTATCGGGAAGCGGTTTCTTTGTTTTCAAGGAGTGATCGTCATGTCGATGCTTTCTACCCGCGGCGCGGCCGCTGTTTCCGAATCCATGGCCATCCTGCGCGGCCTTGCGCCGGACGGCGGGCTGTACGTGCCCGAGGATTTTCCGCATTTTTCGATGGAAGAAATCGCCGCGCTCGGCGCGCTTAATTATCAGGCGCGGGCGCTGGCGATTCTGCAAAAATTTCTGCCCGATTTCACGGCGGACGAGCTGAAAAACGCCATTGCCGGGGCTTACGGCGCGGGCTTTGACGACGCGGACATCGCGCCGGTGTGCCCCGTCGGCGATTGGGCGCACGCGCTGGAGCTTTGGCACGGGCCGACGCTCGCCTTCAAGGATATGGCGCTCCAGCTTCTGCCGCATCTGCTGACGCTCAGCGCGAAGAAGAACGGCGAAACCCGCGAAATCTTCATCCTCGTGGCGACCAGCGGCGACACCGGCAAGGCCGCGCTGGAGGGCTTCCTCGACGTGCCGGGGACGCGCTGCTGCGTGTTTTACCCGCGCGAGGGCGTGAGTCAGGCGCAGCGCCTGCAAATGGTCACGACCGGCGGCGCGAACACCCATGTGATCGCCGTAAACGGCAACTTTGACGACGCGCAGACCGGCGTGAAGCGCATCTTCGCGGATTGCGCCTTTGCCGAAACGATGGACGCGCAGGGGCGCGTGCTCTCCTCCGCAAACTCCATCAATTTCGGCCGCCTTGTGCCGCAGGTGGTGTATTATTTCTCCGCCTACGCCGATCTGCTGAAGGCGGGCGCGATCAAGCCGGGCGACGAGGTGAATTTCTGCGTGCCGACGGGCAACTTCGGCGACATTCTGGCGGCGGATTACGCGGGCAAGGCCGGTCTGCCGGTGGGCAGGCTGATCTGCGCCAGCAACGAAAACAACGTGCTGACCGACTTTATCAACACCGGCGTATACGATGTGGAAAACCGCCCGTTCTACAAGACCATCACGCCGTCGATGGATATCCTCGTCTCCTCGAATCTGGAGCGGCTGCTGTTTGATTTGAGCGGCTGCGACGGCGCGCGCGTCGCGCGGTTCATGGGCGATCTGGCGGGGAAGAAGCGCTACGCCATCGACGAAGCGATGAAGGCGGCGCTGCAAAAGCGCTACTTTGCGGGCTGCGTTGACGAGGCGGGCGTCCGCGCGGAGATTCGCCGCACATGGGAAGAAGATCATTACCTGATGGATACGCACACGGCCGTGGCCAGCGCCGTTCTGCGCGCCTATCAAAAGGAAACCGGCGACGCGCGCCGAAGCGTGATCGTCTCCACCGCCAGCCCGTATAAGTTCGGCGCGTCCGTGCTGGGCGCGGTCGCGGGGCAGGCGGCCTGCGCGGGGCTGGACGATTTCGCCTGCTGCCGCGCGTTGGCCGAGCGGACGGGCACGAAGGAGCCGGAGCAGATCCGGGCGCTCCCGAATCTGCCGATTCGCCACACGGCCGTCTGCGAAAAGGACGCGATGGAGCAGGCGGTGCTCGAACAGATCAAGGCGTGAGCGAAGCGGACGTATGATATTTAATTCGTATGCGTTTCTCGCGTTCTTTCCGATCGTCACGCTGGCCTATTACCTGATGCCCATGCGGGCGCGCAGGCCGTGGCTGCTCGCGGCCAGCTACTATTTCTACATGTGCTGGAATGTGCAGTACGCGCTGCTGATTGCCGCGAGCACGCTTGTGACGTATCTCTGCGCGCTGGCGCTGGGGCGGATAGAGGCCAAGGCGGGGCGGCGCGCGGTTTTGGCGCTCGGCCTTGCGATCAATCTGGGCATTTTGTGTTTTTTCAAATATTTTGGATTTTTTACCGATACATTCGCGCGAATCGCCGCGCGTCTTGGGGTGCGGATGGCGATTCCGGCGTTTGACGTGCTGCTGCCGGTGGGCATCAGCTTTTACACGTTTCAGGCGCTGGGGTATATGATCGACGTCTATCGCGGCAAGCTCCCGCCGGAGCGCAGCCTGATGCGCTATGCGCTGTTCGTCTCCTTCTTCCCGCAGTTGGTCGCCGGGCCGATTGAGCGCTCGGAAAATCTGCTTCGTCAGGTTAACGAGGATCATCCGCTGGATGAAAGGGCCGTTCGGGACGGGTTGCTGGTGATGCTGCTGGGCTTTTTTGAAAAGCTGGTCATCGCCGACCGGGCGAGCCTGTATGTCGATGCGGTATACGGCAACTGGCAGCAGGCCTCCGGGCTGCAAATTCTGCTGGCGACGGCCGCCTTTGCCTTTCAGATTTACGGCGATTTCGGCGGGTACAGCCACATCGCCATCGGCGCGGCGAAGGTGCTGGGCTACGACCTGATGGAGAATTTCCGTCAGCCGTATTTCGCCGTCTCCGTCCGGGATTTCTGGCGGCGGTGGCACATCAGCCTGTCCACGTGGTTCCGGGATTACGTCTATATTCCGCTGGGCGGCAGCCGCGTCGGCGCATTTAGGCGCGCGCTGAACGTCATGGTGACGTTTACGATCAGCGGCCTTTGGCATGGCGCGGCCATGAATTACGTCGCATGGGGCGCGGCAAACGGCGCTTTGCAGGTCGCGGAGAGCTTTCTGCCGCGCCGGTTTAACGAGCCGCGCGGCAGGCTGGGGCGATGCGCGAAGGCGCTGCTGACGTTTATCGTCATCGACGCGACGTGGCTGCTCTTCCGGGCACACGCGCTGAGCACGGCGCTGCATATGGCCGAGCGCATGATTCGCTGTGCGGCGGCTGCGCCGATGGCGACAGGCTTCACGTTTCCGCAGGCGCTCGTGCTGGTCGTCGGTCTGGCGGCGCTGGGCGCACTGGATGCGCTGCACGAGCGCGGATGCACGCTGACCGCGTGGCTGGATCGCCGCCCGGCCGCCCTGCGCATGGCGCTGATGCTGCTGGGCGTGCTGCTGGTGGTGATTTTCGGCGTGTGGGGAACGAATTACGACGCGCAGGCGTTTATCTATTTCCAATTCTGACGCGGGAGGCAGCGAATGAAAAAGAGATTCTGTCTGTTTGCGCTGGCGTTGGCGCTGTCCCTGCTGGCGCTGAACCGCGTCATGCTCCGCGAGGACAGCGAAAGAAAGTATGGCGCGTTTTACGGCGAAAAGCAGCCCATCGACGTTTTCTTTTTGGGGACGAGCCACGTCATGGACGCGGTGTATCCCACCGAGCTGTACGACCGGGCGGGGATAACCGGTTACAATCTGGCGAACCCGGCTGAAACATTGGAGGCGACGGTGTGGACGCTGAAGCTGGCGCTCCAAAGGCAGAAGCCGAAGGTGGTCGTCGTGGATGTGTGCTACATTGACAAAGCGCAGCGCGACGCGGTATACAGCCTCGAACACCTGTTTTTGGACGCCGTTCCGCTCTCCCTGACGAAATGGCAGGCCGTTCGGGCGCTCTTTCCGGAGGCGCGGCGCGCGGAATACATCTTTCCGCTGGCGGCCTACCACACCCGCTGGGAGGAAATGCTCTTTGGCGGCGGCGAGCGGATGACCGATTCTGAGCCGTTTATGAAGGGCGCGGAGCTTCGCGTCGGGCGCGCGCATCCGGTGGCCTTTACGCGCACGACGGAGATGGATTTGACCGAAACCGAGGGCAAGCGGGCGCTGGCGCAGATCATCGAGCTTTGCCGCGCGGAGGGGATTGAGGCGGCGCTGCTGGCCGTGCCCTATCCCGCCGACGAGGCGAAACAGCGGATGATGAACAGCGCGCAGGCGATTGCCGATCAATACGGCGTGCCCTTCTACAACCTGTTTGACGGGAGCGCGGGGGTGGATTTTGAGGTGGATTGCTATGACGAGGCTTCCCACCTCAATCCGGACGGCGCGGTGAAGGTGAGCGCTTATCTGAGCGAGCGCCTTGCCGCGGATTTTGACCTGCCCGACCATCGGCAGGACGCGGCGTTCAGCGCGTGGGACGACGCGGTGAGCGCGTATCGTCAGGCGCTCAAGGCTCGCTGGACGGAGCCCTATGGCCTGCGCGAGGGCGAAGCGCCGAGATTCGACAACTGATATCAATCACGCGCCTCTCTCTGCTTTTCGGCAAAGGGAGGCGCGTTGTGTTTGTGGGCGACGATATCAGACCTCGTAGACCTTTTTCGTCGGCGCGAAATCCGAGTTATACGCGATGATCTGGTCAAAATGGTTCTGCGCAGCGATACGCAGCATATCCGCCTGCGTGCAATGGACGCTGTAACGCAATAGCTGCGCCTTGCCCGCGTGCAGCAGCAGCGAGGCGTGGGTATTCGGCTCGACCGTGCCGGTGAAGATCACCCGGCCGCCGCAGATCAGCAGGCGGCGAACCAGACGGCGCGTCTTGATGTCGTCAAGCTGCGGGTCGCAGACGAAATACACGCCCAGCGCGACGAAATCCTCCGGGATGGCGCGGATGAACTTTCCGCTGAGCATATCCTGCACCTGCGGGCGAACCCACATCGCGGTCGCGTCCATGTGCCCCAATTCGGTGATGAAATGGCGGTCGGCGAAGATATCCGTCTCCGGCAGGCGCTCGCAGATGTAGGTCAGAATACCCAGCCCGCGCCCGTAGCGCGGCACGGGGAGGATGACGGGACGGCCGTCCGCCAGCGCTTCGGTAATCGCGGCGATCAGCGCGTCCACCTGCGCGTCGCGCGAGGCCGAACCGGGCTGCATGCCGTAATCGCAATCCAGCACGGCGAGGTTCGCGCGGATGCCCTCGATCGGGTCGCGGGCGTGGACGCGCGCGCAGTCGTAATAATCGCCGGAGAAGAACAGCGAGCGCCCGTTTTCCGCCATGCGATACCAGACGCTGCCGGAACAGTGGCCGCTGCGCCCCCATGTCAGCGTCAGCCCGCCGGGAATCTGCGCCTCGGCATAGGGGACGCTCAGCCCCTCCAGCACGAGCGGATCGTCGATGCCCAGCGGAAGCTGACGCGCGGTTTCCGTCGTCAGCACCACGCGCCCGGTGAAGCCGTTGGCGAGCAGATACGGCAGCGCGCCGGATTGGTTTTCATGCGAGTGGGAGAGGAACAGATAGCGCGCCGTGCGAATCTGTTCGGGCAGCAGATGCGGCAGCTCGTCCCCGCGATAGCAGCGCTGATAGCCGCAATCCATGATGAACGATGCGGTTTCGCCCTCCACAAAATAACAGTGGCGCTGCTGGGTGCAAGGCTCGCCCGTCAAATATAGCTTCATGCCGCCGCTTCCTCCCCGGTTGTAAAAATAAATTTATGAATAGTATAGTACAAAAAGGGAAATGCGTAAACCCGAAAACGGGGCGGGAATTTGGTTTTGTCAAAAAGAATGTGAGGCATGCGATATTTTTTGTGCAGTTTCGGGCGGCGGTCGTCCTTTTTTTCGCCGGCAATTCGTGGTACAATAGGGATTAAACGGAATGAGCGGAATAAACCGCGTTTTTTTCAAAAATCAGGAAGAAAACGCGGCGATGGTTCGTCTTTATGGCGTAGAGAAAAAGAACCCGCCGGGGCGGCGGGAAGGGGTGGCTGCGATGAAGAAGAGGCTGATGGTGAGCCTGGCCGTGCTGATGGCGCTCTGGGGCGGGCAGGCGTTGGCACAGAGCGCCGTGGTGAACAACGGTTCCGACCCGAACAGCCGATTGAACATGCGCGATCAACCCAGCAGGGACGCAAGCGCCGTCGGCCAGTTTTACACGGGCACGCCGGTTGAAATCGTCGACGACGCGGGCGACGGCTGGTCGCAGGTGACGATCGGCGGCGGGGTCAACAGCCTGAGCGGCTATATGATGACCCGCTACCTCGCAGAAGACGCCTCCGCCGTTCAGGATATGACCAAGGAGATGCAGGTGGTTTCGCCCTACGGCACGCAGAGTGTCGTCGTGCGCAATACGCCGAGCAACTCCTATGACGCGGTGGCGATGGCGGAGGTCGGCGACGAGGTGCGCGTCATCGGCACAAAGGGCGATTATTACTATGTGCTGCTGGGCGATGGCTCGGTCGGCTGCCTGAGCACGAGCGAGGCGAACTAATCGAACCATATCAAATTCCTCCCGATTTAGCAGCTTGTTGACATAAGCAAACTTGGCTTGAATAGCAAAATCAAGAAATTCAGCGATTCTTTCATTTGCGGAAAGGGCTATTCTCCCCCTTCGGGGGGAGAATAGCTTTTGTCTACGGTCTGGAACCGGAAGGAAATTTCATAATTTCATATTTTTGAATTTTTTGAAAATTTTTCGGATTTTGGACATTTTGCGGCAAAAATCAGTCTGCCTTGGCGTAGCCCACCCGCACGACGAGGCCCTGCGCGAAATCGCCGAATTTTTCGCCGAACAGGTTGATGCCGCCGACGTGCGCCGCGTCCGCATGGATACCGATGCGCAGGGGGATGTACTCCAGCGCGTCGAGCTGCAAATCCGCGACGGTGACGCTTGAAAGCGGCTCGCCGTCGAGCGTGCAGCCGAGGCTGTCGATGCGCCACGTTTTGAGCAGGCCGTATTGGGAGGAGGTATCGCTCCACCACGACGGGTTGAAGCGCCCGCGCCGCGCGCCGTAATCGCCGGGGCTTGTCCACACGCCCAGCTCCCGCGCGCCGAGGCCGACGTAAATATCGCTCTTGAAATCCTCGCGGTACATCGGCGCGTTGGAGGAAATCTCCATCGAAATTTCCAGCCACTCCACCTGCTTGGGGGCGATTTCGCCCAGCGAGAAACGGTATTCGACCTCGCCGGATTCAAACCACATGAGCTGCGCGGCGAAACGATCCGGGTGGTAGAACGTGCGCGGCGCGTTGCTTTCGCCGATCCACGCATGTTCGGAGACGAGGCCGCACTCGGGGCGGATTTCCCGCGCGCAGGCATAGCTGCCCAGCGGCAGCTTGAGGGTCAGGGCGCTCACGCCGTCCTGCGTCTCGGGCACGAGATGCAGGCTGACCGAGTCGATGCGCCGGGAGCAGAGCTTCATCGCCCCGCGAATCCCCGGCTGAATCTCCGTGGAAATCAGCCCGGCCTCCTCGAGCTGGCGCACGTTCAGCGCCGCGGTGGAAACCGGCATGCTCAGCGCCTCCGCCAGCTCGTTGACGTTCATGGAGCGGGAGGCCAGCAGGCCGATCATCTTCACCCGCAACGGCGAAGAAAGCGCCTTGGCGACCTGACACAGGCGCTCGATTTGGCTTAAAGAAAAGCTGATGTGTTTGCTTTCGTCCGCATGAAGTGACACGAAACGGACACCTCCCTGTTGTTTAATGAGCGCGAAGAAGGGACGCAAACCCCATGCGCCCCAAACTCAAGACGATTCATTATACAGCATAATTGAAACAAATACAAGTAGGTTTTTTGTCAATCCCCGCAAAAATGCACAAAAAACGCCTTCTTCTCAACGTGTGGGAAGAAGGACGGAAAGGATCAATACTCGGCCTTCACGAAAGCCTTGAATGCGTCGATGGAACGGACGACCTTTTCCGTATCCGTGCAGAACGCGATGCGGAAGTAACCCGGCAGACCGAAGGAATCGCTCGGCACGAGGATCAGGCCGTAGGGCAGCGCTTTTTGGCTGAACGCGACCGCGTCGCTCTCCAGCGCCTTGGGGAAGAGGTAGAACGTGCCGCCCGGCCGCACGACGTCAAAGCCCAGCGCCGTCAGCGCGTCGTAGAGGAGATTCATGTTCGTCTCATACACGGAGAGGTCGCTGGTCAGGTCGCAGCAATCCGCCGCCGCCAACTGGATGACCGAGGACGGGCAGTTGTGGCCGATGCCGCGCGAAATCTGGCCGCACATGTTGACCAGCATGGCGGAAACGCCGCTCTCCGGGTTTACGGCCACATAGCCGATGCGCTCGCCGGGAATCGACAGGCTCTTGGAGAAGGAATAGCAGGAGATCGTGCGCGGGTAGAACCGCGACGCATACGGAACCTCCCGGCCGTCGAAGGCGATTTCGCGATACGGCTCGTCGGAGATCAGCCAGATGTCGTGGCCGAACGCCTTTTCCTTTTGCAGCAGCAGCGCCGCCATCCGGCGGAGCGTTTCGGCGGAATAGACCGCGCCGGAGGGATTGTTCGGCGTGTTGATGAGCACGGCCTGCACGGCGGGGGTCAGCATCCGCTCAAACGCATCGAAATTGATCTGGAAGGTCTGCGTATCGGCGGGCACGACGCGCAGCGTCAGCCCCGCGCCCGCCGTGTAGGGGCGATACTCCGGGAAGAACGGCGCGAAGGTCAGAATTTCGTCTCCGGGCTGGGTCACCAGCCGGAAAGCGTGCGCCAGCGCGCCCGCCGCGCCGCTGGTCATAAAAATATCGTCCATCGTGTAGCGCATGCCGAACCGGCGGTTGAGCGACGCGGCAATCTTTTCGCGCGCGGCGGGGATGCCCAGACTCGGGCTGTACCCATGCACGAGCATCGGGTCGCCGCTGTCCAGCAACGCCTTGACGCGCGCGTTGAACGCCTCCGGCACGGGCACGGACGGATTGCCCAAGCTGTAATCGAAGATATCCTCCGGTTTCAGGTGCGGATGCCGGGCGCTATCGTTTGCGTATTCGTTCAGCTCCCGAATCACCGATTTGCTCGAGAGCATGGATTTGTAGGTTTCGTTAATCATATCAATGACCTCGCATTTATTCATTCAGCGCCAGCGCGGCGTCGATTTGCGCCAGCTCCTCGCCGGTCAGCGGCGGCAGGGACAGCGCGGCGACATTTTCGGTGATCTGCTCCGCGCGGCTTGCGCCGATGAGCGCCGAGGTCACGGCCTTGTCGCGCAGCGCCCATTGCAGCGCCAACTGGGAGAGCGTCTCCCCGCGCGCGTCGGCGATTTTGGCCAGCGCGTCAATCGCCGCGTGCAGCCCCGGCGTGAGCATCTCCGCCTTCAGATAGCGCGGGTCGTGGCCGATGCGGCTGTCCGCCGGAATACCGGCCTGATATTTGCCCGTCAGCCGACCGCCCGCCAGCGGGCCGAACGCCATCAGCCCAACGCCTTCGCGCGTCAGCACGTCCGTCAGCCCGGCTTCGATTTTGCGGTTGAGCATCGAATAGTTTTCCTGATGAATCAGCATCGGCGTGCCCAGCTCGCGCAGCGTGCGGATCGCAACCTCCGTCTGTTCCGGCGTGTAGCGCGAAATGCCGACGTAAAGCGCCTTGCCGCTGCGCACAATCTGATCGAGCGCGCCCATCGTCTCTTCAATCGGCGTTTCCGGGTCGGGGCGATGGTGGTAGAAGATATCCACATAATCCAGATTCATCCGCCGGAGGCTCTGGTCAAGGCTGGCAATCAGGTATTTCCGGCTGCCCCAGTTGCCGTATGGCCCCGGCCACATGTCGTAACCCGCTTTGGTGGAAATCACCAGCTCGTCGCGGTGGGGTTTCCAATCGCGCAGCATGTGAACGCCGAAGTTGCGCTCCGCCTCGCCGTAGGGCGGGCCGTAGTTGTTCGCCAGATCAAAATGCGTGATGCCGTGGTCAAACGCCGTGCGCAGGATGGCCTGCTGGGTTTCAAACGGCGTGATGCCGCCGAAGTTGTGCCACAGACCCAGCGAGAGCGCCGGGAGCAGAAGCCCGCTTTTGCCGCATCGGCGGTAGGGCATCGCGTCGTATCGGGTGGGAGAAGGGATGTACGTCATGGAAAGACCTCCCCGGTTGTCAAAATGTTGCCCTCATTGTAGCACAAAAGAAGGAAAAAGAAAAGAAATAAAGAGTGAGCCAGTTCATCCGGGCGGGATGTTCCGGTTCACTCTTTGGCTGTAAACCGCATGGGGGCGCGGTTTAAGAATCAGCGGTTTGCGCCCCAATAGATCAGCGCCAGCATGCCGGGGCCGGTGTGCGCGCCGATGATCGGGCCGATGTAGGCCGTGCGGATATCCGCGTCCGGGAATTCCTTGAGCACGGCCTGCCGGAGCTGCTCCGCGTCCTCCGGGCAGTCGCCGTGGCCGATGACGACCAGCCTGCCCATGTCCGGCAGCCAGCCCTCCTTCATGTGCGCAATCTGCGTGTGGATGGCCTGCTTGCGGCCGCGCGGCTTCTCGGCCACGCGGAGCTTGCCCTCGTCGTCAACATGCAGCAGCGGCTTGATTTGCAGCATCGTGCCGACGGCCGCCGCGGCGGCGGAAACGCGCCCGCCGTGCTTCAAATGATCGAACGAATCGACCGTGAACCAGTGGCAGATTTTGAGGCGGTTTTCCTCGACCCACGCGGCCAGCTCGTCGATGTTCAGGCCTTCCTGCTGCTTGCGCGCGGCCTCGCGGACGAGCATCGCCTGACCGACGGAAGCGCAGAGCGTATCCAGAACGATCAGCTTGCGCGCCGGGTATTCCTCGCGCAGTTCCTCCGCGCACAGATTGGCGGATTGCAGCGTGCCGGACATGCCGGAGGAGAAGCACAGATAGAGAACGTCCTCGCCCGCCTTGAGCGCCTGTTCAAAGCACCTGCGATAGATCATCGGGTTGATCTGCGAGGTGCTGGCAAACTTGCCCGCCCGCTGCTCGGCGTAAAACTGCTCGACGGTCAGGCTGCCGCCGGGGCCGTAGGTGAAGCTCTCTCCGCCCAGCTCGACCTGCATCGGCACATACGCAACCTCGGGCATGCCGCGCATCAGCGCTTCGCTGACGTCGGCAGTCATATCGCTGAATAATTGATAGCCCATGATGGTTCACTCCTTTGTGTCTGCGCCCGCGCGGGCGTGAATCTGGCTTTATTATACGCCCCAAAACAGCGGATGGCTATTCCACAAATGCGTGAAAATGTGGGGTTTACATGTCCTTTTGCGGCTTTCCGGTAATCATCATCGCGTCGCCGAAGGAGAAGAAGCGGTAGCGCTCCTCCACCGCCTGACGATAGACGTCCAGCGCGTTTTCGCGCCCCATCAGCGCGGAAATGAGCATCAGCAGCGTGCTCTGCGGCAGGTGGAAGTTGGTAATCAGCGCGTCCACGGCCTTGATTTTCACGCCGGGGGTGATGAAGATCTGGGTGAAGCCGCTGCCGGGGTGAACGACGCCGTCCTCCGTCGCGACGGTTTCCAGCGTGCGCACGCTCGTCGTGCCGACGCAGACGATGCGGCCGCCGCGCGCCCGCGCGGCGTTGATGGCCTCCGCCTGTTCGGGCGTGACCTCGTAATATTCGCTGTGCATGTGGTGGTCGGCCACGTCGTCCTCCTTGACGGGGCGGAACGTGCCCAAACCGACGTGCAGCAGCACCGGCACCACGTCGATCCCCTTCTGCCGAATCCTTTCCAGCAGCGCGGGGGTGAAGTGCAGCCCTGCGGTCGGCGCGGCGGCGCTGCCGTCCACCTTGGCGTAGACGGTCTGGTAGCGCGTCTTGTCTTCCAGCTTTTCATGGATATACGGCGGCAGGGGCATCTGGCCGAGGCGGTCGAGCACATCCTCAAACACGCCCTCGTAGAAGAAGCGCACGGTGCGCCCGCCGTCCTCGCTGATGGTCAGGATTTCCGCGACGAGCTCGCCGTTGCCGAACACGAAGCGCGCGCCGGGCTTGGCCTTTTTGCCGGGCTTGAGGATGACCTCCCAATCCGTCAGGTTCAGCCGACGCAGGAGCAGAAACTCAATCGCGCCGCCGGTGCCTTCCTTCACGCCGTACAGGCGCGCGGGGATGACGCGGGTTTGGTTGATGACCAGCACGTCGCCGGGGTTCAGGTAGTCGATCACATCGCGGAAGATTTTATGCTCGACCGCGCCGGTATCGCGATGGTAGACGAGCAGGCGGCTGCTGTCGCGCGGCTCGACGGGCGTTTGCGCGATCAGCTCCTGCGGCAGGTTATAATCAAAATCACTGGTTTTCATGTTCATTCTCTTTTCTGCAATCTATTGTGCCCGAAGGTTTCCAAAGGGCGATGCGCCAACGGGCGCCGTAAACGTTCGGAAAGCCCTTTGGTGGGGATATGGGGCAAAGCCCCATATCCCAAAATGCTTAGATAACGTTTCTTGAAATGTTTGGTTTAAGCTTGGCAGTCCCCTTTAATCAAGCAGGCTGATCTGTCCCTCCGGCCGGCCGTTTTGCATGGCGGACGGCATCGGGAGCTTCATGTGGTCGTAGGCGGCCTGCGTGCAGATGCGCCCGCGGGGGGTGCGCATGATGAAGCCGAGCTGCATCAGGTACGGCTCGACGACGTCCTCGATGGTCACGGCGTCCTCGCCGGTCGTCGCGGCCAGCGTGTCAAGGCCGACCGGGCGGCCGTCGAATTTCTGCATCATCGTGGTCAGGATCGTCCTGTCCACCCGGTCAAGGCCGAGGTCGTCCACGTCCAGCAGCGTCAGCGCTTCCCGCGCCATCGCCTTGGTGATGACGCCGTCGCCGCGCACCTGCGCGTAGTCGCGCACGCGCTTGAGCAGGCGGTTGACGATTCGCGGCGTGCCGCGGCTTCTGCGCGCGATTTCGCGCACGCCGTCCTCCTCCGCCTGAATCCCCAAAACACCGGCGGAGTGGTGCACAATCTGCATCAATTCCTCCGTCGTGTACATTTGCAGGCGGAAGATGATGCCGAAGCGGTCGCGCAGCGGCGCGGAAAGCGAGCCCGCGCGCGTGGTCGCGCCGATCAGCGTGAATTTGGGCAGATCGAGCCGGATGCTCCGCGCCGACGGCCCCTTGCCGATCATAATATCCAGCGCGTAATCCTCCATCGCGGGGTAGAGCACCTCTTCGACCGCGTGGGACAGGCGGTGGATTTCGTCGATAAACAGCACGTCGCCGCTGGAAAGGTTGGTCAGCAGGCTGGCCAGATCTCCCGCGCGCTCGATGGCCGGGCCGCTGGTCACGCGGATGTTTTGCCCCATCTCGCTGGCGACGATGCCCGCGAGCGTCGTCTTGCCCAGACCCGGCGGGCCGTAGAGCAGAATGTGGTCGAGCGAATCCCGCCGCTGCCGGGCGGCCTGAATGTAGATGTTCAGGCTGTCCTTCACCGCCTGCTGCCCGACGTATTCGCGCAGGGTTTTGGGGCGGAGGCTGCTCTCTTGATCGTCCTCTTCCTCGCGGAAGCCGCTCATCACAAGTCGTTCTTCTTCCATCTTCTTACCTCATGCCGGTTTAAGCGAAGCGATTTTCCTTCGCGTTATAGAAATAGCCGATCTCGCCGAGCTTGGCTTCAAGGGCGGCGCGCGGCGCATCCAGATCGTCGCAGAGCGCGTCGAGCGACGCATATTGATCGCGCAGCTTCGTGTTGACAAAGCTCAGCAGCATCACGGGATCTTCGGGCAGTTTCATGTTCGTTCTGTCTCCTTTTGCGGGCGGATTAAAGGGAGCCGATCTGGCGCAGCGCCAGCATAATCAGCGCATCGACGGTATCCGCCTGATCGCGCACGAGATTGATGGCGCGCGCAGCCTCGGCGGAGGTGTAGCCCAGCGCCTGCAAAGCCGCCTGCGCTTCCCGCTGCGCGTCGCCGACGACGGGCGAAACCGGCGCGGCGCTCCCGGCGGGGGCAGATACGTCCTGCTGCTCGACCTTATCCTTGAGCTCCAGAACGATGCGCTGCGCCGTCTTTTTGCCGATGCCCGGCGCGCGGGAGAGCGCCGCGATATCCCCGGTGACAATCGCCACGGAGAGCTCGCGTACCGGCAGCGCGGAGAGAACGCCCAGCGCCGTCTTCGCGCCCACGCCCGTCACCTGACAGAGCTTTTTGAACATCGCGCGCTCCTGCCGGGAGGCGAAGCCGAACAGTTCCATGGCGTCCTCGCGCACATTCAGCACGGAATAGCAGCGCCATTTTTCGCCCTTCGCGGGGGCTTCCGCCAGCGTCGCGTTGGAGCAGAGCAGCAAAAAACCGACGCCGCCCGCGCTGATGACCAACTCGCCCGGCGCCTTGCTTTCGACCGTGCCTTCGATGAAATCAATCATGGTAGCCTCACTTAATTCTGAAATGCTCGCGCCCCGCGCCCGCATGCGCGTGGGTGATGGCGCAGGCCACCGCGTCCGCCGCGTCGTCGGGCTTGGGAACTTCCCGGATGCCCAGCAGCATCCGCACCATCATCTGCACCTGATGCTTATCCGCGCCGCCGTAACCGACGACGGCCTGCTTGATCTGCATCGGCGTGTATTCAAACAGGTTATCCGTGTATTCCTGACAGGCGACCAGCGCCACGCCGCGCGCGCCGCCGACCTGTATGCCCGTCGTCACGTTTTTGGAGAAAAAAAGCTCCTCGAACGCGATTTCGTCGGGCTTGAAGGTTTCCAGCAGGCCGCGCACGCCCGTGTAGATGCAGCGCAGGCGCGTGGGGAAGGTGTCGCGCGGATAGGTGATCAGCGCGCCGTATTGCACCAGCTTCTCCCGATAGCCGTCCGCCTCAATCACGCCCCAGCCCATCGTCGCCAGACCGGGGTCGATGCCCAGTATTCTCAAGAAAAAGTCTCCGCCTTTTGTTTTATCTAATGAAAGCAAAATGTTTCAACCATCAGTTTAACGTATTTTGTGCCGAATGTCAATCAAAGGCGAATCGCTTTGCGGATAAAATGGCCGCGCGATGAACCGGGCGAAACCGACGGGAAAAATTTCCTTGCAAGGCCTTTCTTTTTGGCCGTTTGACGCGAAAAGATGCGGAAATCGGCAAAAAAAGAGTGAAAAAGGGGTTGACAGGGCGGGCTGCGTGATGTATAATAATCAACGTGCTTGGGGTCGTAGCTCAGCTGGTCAGAGCGCCACGTTGACATCGTGGAGGTCGTAGGTTCGAGCCCTATCGACCCCACCAAGCTAAGCCGGAGTTAGTCGCCCGGTTGGAAGTCACCTCGAACGGGGTGATTTTTTTTATGCCTTTGTGGGGGCGATGGGCGAGAAGGGGCGGGAGTGAATGACAGCCCGGTGGGCTGTCAGAGCCGCCTGACCGAAGCGGCGTCGAGCCGCAAGAAAGAGCCCTATCGACCCCACCAAGCTAAGCCGGAGTTAGTCGCCCGGCTGGAAGTCACCTCGAACGGGGTGATTTTTTTGTGTATCCGGAACTTTGCACAAATTCCGATAACAGGCGCGCGATGTGCGCCTGCCTGTACGCCCTCAGTCACGGCTGTGCCGTGCCGTAGGGGCGTACAGGCGTTTTATGCCGTAAAAAGAAGAAATCCGAACCCATCCCCAATCGGGATGAAGTTTGGATTTCTTGGGTTTGGTGGAGCATAGGAGATTCGAACTCCTGACCCCAACACTGCCAGTGTTGTGCGCTACCAACTGCGCTAATGCCCCGTCAACAACGATCAGTATATCATGCCAATTTCAGTTTGTCAAGTCCGAAGGGCGAATTTTCCAGGGCGACCTCATTCAAAAAGGTGAGCCGCGGCTAAAACAGAAAGAAGATAGTCGTGAACCATTAAAGCCTTGCGTTGCTTACGGTGGATGCTTGCCTTAAAGCTAGGCTCCATCTGGAACAATAGCTTTGAAATTTTGCGTAGCACCGCAAGATTTTTCAGGATCCTTTTCGAAACCAAATGAAGGATTCTGGCTTGATTAGGCTTTAATACGGAATTCTCTTTACCTTTAGAGGAATACGACATTGTTACAGATGATTTCCTCGACCTGCGCCTTGATGGTATTCATCATGCCCACCCATCTCATCGGATCAGCTGCTTTCAAATCTTCATTGATACCCGCCTCTGCTGCCATTTGCGGAATCATCTGATCCAGAAGGCGCTGAGCTTTTGCATCCACTTCGTTCAGATCGTCATACAGCTTTCCGCTGAGGAGCAGTCGGCTGTACAACCCAGGGCGATACTCTTTCAGATACTTCATCCGTGCTCTGCCGAATTTGCCGATAGGCTGACTGCTTTCAATTTCAAGATCGGGGAGGTAGTAATTCCCGACGAGGGTGTAGTTCAGTCCGTTTTGGCTGTCGTGGACTCTGGAGGGGAGCGTATTCATGGTAGTTCCTCGCTTTCTTGTGGTGTCGGTCATAATGTGACTGCTGCAACCGCTGACTGTTTGTTTCTACTGCTCTCCTTTCGTCGTTTGATTCTATTACACCACAATACTTGAGATAAAAAGAAGAAATCCGAACCCATCCCCAACTGGGATTAAGTTCGGATTTCTTGGGTTTGGTGGAGCATAGGAGATTCGAACTCCTGACCCCAACACTGCCAGTGTTGTGCGCTACCAACTGCGCTAATGCCCCGTCAACGTTGCATATTATATCGCAGAATTTTTCCTGCGTCAAGCCCTTTTTTCAACTTTTTTGCATGAAACGGCAAAAAATGCATCGTATGGGTTGACCTCAAAGGGGAAGCGCTTGCTTTTGGCTTGCGAAATGGGTATAATAACGAAAAAAGACAGGCGCGGAGGGATGACATGGCTCAAAAATATACGCGAAACATGATTCGCAACGTGTTTATCGAAATGCTGGATGAACGCCCCTTCGACGAGATCACCGTGACCGATCTGGTGACGCGGTGCGAGATCAACCGCAAGACGTTTTACTATTATTATCAGGATTTATATGCCGTGCTGACGGAGATTTTCGAATCGGAGCTGGAAACCGTGCTCGGCGGCGTGAAGGAGCATGTCACGTGGGAGGAAGGCATCGCGCAGGCGATGCAGATTGCCCTGCGGCATAAGCGCGCCGTCTACCATGTGTATCACTCCATGCAGCGCGAATCGCTGGAAAAGTACCTCTATAACGTCGCGGGCGAGGTCATGCGCCGCTATGTCGAGCGGCAGAGCGAGGGAATTCACGCCAGTCAGGGGGATAAGGACATCATCGCCCAGTTTTATCAGAGTGCGCTGACCGAAATGGTGCTCAACTGGATCGGACAGGGCATGAAGGAGGACGGGCTGGAGATGATTACCCGCATCGGCCAGCTTTTCGATGGCAATATCCGCGCTTCGCTCAAGCGCAGCGAGAATCTGCCGGTTCGCCCGTGGAAGGGCGGCATCAATGCGTAAAAGCCCTTATATGATGTAATCAAACCCCGCGTCGTCGTGTTTCATCAAATCCGCGAGGGTATAGCTGTCCAGATAGTCGCGGATCAGCTTGCTGAGCCCCTGCCACATGGGATAGGTTCGGCAGCTTGCCATCCTCGCGCAGGGCTCGTGCGGCTCGCACAGGCAGGCCACCGGCGCAAGCGAGCCCTCCGTGATTTCCAGAATCCGGCGGACGGTGAATTGATCCGGCGTGCCGTTCAGGCGATAACCGCCGCCCTTGCCGCGCACGCCGATGAGCACGTTGTTCTGCACGAGCAGCTTGACGATGCTTTCCAGATATTTTTCGGAAATCTCCTGTCGGGCGGCGATCTCTTTGAGGGGCACGTAGCCGCCCCCGCGCTCGTGCTCGGCCATATCCACCAGCATGCGCAGCGCATAGCGGCCTTTGGTTGAAATCATCATCGGGGTGTGTGCCTCCTTCGTCCCCCGCCATGTGCGGCAGGGGGCGTTTTTTTGATGGATGGGAATTGCATAAAATCGCTCGCGTGTGTAAGGCTTTGATGCTTTGCAGTCTTCGGCGGGGGAGGAAGGCGGGCTCAGCCCGCTTTTGATTACCCATTATACCACGGGGTAAATAAAAATTTCAAGAAAGGGGTGCAAAAATGCTTGACATCCGCCGAATGTGGGATTATGATTCCACTAACCGACCGGAAAGGTGGGCTGTAAACGCCGAAAAGGAGGAATTGGCCATGAGCAGAATCTATACCGGCGCCGATCAACTGATCGGCCACACCCCGCTGCTGGAGCTGACCCACATCGAGAAGAAGGAGGGGCTGAACGCCCGAATCCTCGCCAAGCTGGAGTATTTCAACCCCGCCGGTTCCGCGAAGGATCGGATCGCGAAGGGGATGATCGACGATGCGGAGGCCGCGGGCGCGCTGAAACCCGGAAGCGTCATCATCGAGCCGACGTCGGGCAACACCGGCATCGGTCTGGCTTCCGTCGCGGCGGCGCGCGGCTACCGCATCATCATCGTCATGCCGGAGACGATGAGCGTCGAGCGCCGCCAACTGATGAAGGCGTATGGCGCGGAGTTGGTGCTCAGCGACGGCGCGAAGGGCATGAAGGGCGCGATCGCCAAGGCGAACGAGCTGGCGGCGGAAATTCCGAACAGCTTCATCCCCGGTCAGTTTGTGAACCCGGCGAACCCGGCGGTGCACAGGGCGAGCACCGGCCCGGAAATCTGGGCGGATACCGACGGCGCGGTGGATATCTTCGTGGCGGGCGTCGGCTCGGGCGGCACGATCACCGGCGTGGGCGAATACCTCAAGGCGCAGAACCCGAACGTGCGGGTGGTTGCGGTGGAACCGGCGTCCTCCCCGGTGTTGAGCCGCGGCGTTGCGGGCGCGCACAAGATTCAGAACATCGTCGTGCTTCTGCCGGATACGGGCGAACGCTATCTGTCCACGCCGCTGTTTGCGGAATAACGGGGGAAGAATAGCTTTTATCCACAGTTTTGAGCATTGGGCTGTCATGCTTAAACCGAATATTTCAAGGAAAAAGTATAAGCGTTGTTTGGGTATGGGGCTTTGCCCCATCGCCCCACCAAAGGGCTTTCCGTTTTCGATTGTTTGTTTCTGCCACTGGCAGCAACAACCGAAAACCTCGTTGGAAACCTTCGGGCGCAAAGACTTAGTTTTATTCTTGAAATGTTGGTTTTTAGCTTGACAGTCCTGTGCTTTTTTTAATTTTGTGAAAGGACATAGAACCGCCTGCAAAGGCGCTGCTCTATATCGGTTTAACCGAGAAAAGAGGCTAAACCATAGGATAAAACTATGGCTGGCGGCAGGAAACGGGGATTTGACCTTTGTGCTCTCTGCCCGTATAATACAGTCACCGAATCGGAAAACGATCATCCAAAACGAAACGGGAGGATTTGAACATGCTGTTTCACCCGGGCGGGAGCAGAAGCCGAATGTGCTGAGCGCCGAACCCCCGCCGCCAAACATCATTTTGACGTTATAAAGGAGATTGCATCTTATGAATCGCATTGCCAAGAAAATCGTTACGCTGGCCGCGACGGCCGCGCTCGCCCTGACCTCTGCCGCCGCGCTGGCGGCCGCCCCGCTCCAGCTCGGTGTGCCGGACGACGGCACGAACCTCTCCCGCGGCATCAAGCTGCTGGAAGCCGCGGGCTTCATCGAGGTTGATCCGGCGGCGGGCTACACCCCGGAAATCAAGGACATCACCAAGTGCCTCTACAACGTGGAGGTGACCCCGATCGCGGCGAACACGCTGCCCTCCACGTTGGGCGATTTTGCCGCCTCCACCATCAACGGCACCTACGCCGTGCCCTACGGCCTGATCCCCTCCCGCGACGCGCTGCTCATCGAGAAGCAGGATGAGAACGGCGAAAACCCGTATGTGAACGTGGTCGTCGCCCGCACTGCGGACAAGGACAACGAGGTTTACAAGAAGGTCGTCGAGGCCTATCAGACCCAGCTTGTCGCGGAATTCCTGCTGGTCAATTACCACGAGACGTTCTTCCCGGCCTTCCCGTATGACGAAAGCGCGACGTTTGCCGTGACCGAGGACAACGTTTCCGAGATTTCCGGCTACAAGTCCTCCAAAGAGGGCAAGACCGTCGTGAAGATCGGCGTGTGCGGCGGCGTGAGCAACAACGAGCAGTGGATCGCAACCCAGAAGGTGCTCGACGACGAGGGCGCGAACATCTACATCGAGCTGGTGGAGTTCGACGCATACAACCTGCCCAACGAGGCGCTCAACAGCGGCGACATCGACCTGAACGCCTTCCAGCACAAGGCCTACCTCGCCAAGGACTGCGGCGCGAACGGCTATGACCTCACCGTCATCGGCGATACCCTGATCGCCCCGCTGTGCATCTACTCCGAGAAGTACGATTCCATCGACGCGATCAAGGAAGCGGCCGGCGCGAAGTAAGCAAAAGGCACCCTTTCAAGGGGCTGTCAAGCTCAATCCAGATATTTCAAGAATCAAAAAACTAAGCATTTTTAGAATATGGGGCTTTGCCCCATCGCCCCACCAAAGGGCTTTCCGATCGCCCTTTGGAAACCTTCGGGCAAAAAACTTAGTTTCTCTTGAAAGAACGGTTTTGTTAGCTTGGCAGCTCCCTTTTCCTGTTTATCATTGATAAAGCGAGGTATCCCCATGATTCAAATCGGGAACATGAACAAGGTGTTTCACCTCAAGAGCGGCGACGTGACCGCGCTGGACAACGTGACCCTCAACATCGAGGACGGCATGATTTACGGCGTGATCGGCTATTCCGGCGCGGGCAAATCGACGCTGGTGCGCTGCCTGAATCTGCTGGAAACGCCGGACGACGGCACGCTGAGCGTCGGCGATTCCGGCGTGATTACGCTCAGGGGCGGCAAGGCCTACGACGCGCAGGGCAGGAAGCTGACCGAAAGAAAGCTCGGCGCGATGCGGCGGGGCATCGGCATGATCTTCCAGCATTTCAACCTGCTGGATCGCTCGACCGTGTTTGAAAACATCGCCTATCCGCTGCGCTACACCGGCATGAAGAAGGCCGATATGGAAGCGCGCGTGTTTGAGCTGCTGGATCTGGTCGATCTGCGCGACAAAGCGGACGTGTATCCCTCCCAGCTTTCCGGCGGGCAGAAGCAGCGCGTCGCCATCGCCCGCGCGCTGGCGAACAAGCCGCGGGTGCTGCTCTCCGACGAGGCGACCAGCGCCCTCGACCCGGACGCGACGGAGGCTATTTTGAACCTGCTCCGCGATTTGAACCGCAAGCTCGGGCTGACCATCGTGCTCATCACGCACGAGATGGCGGTCATCAAATCCATCTGCCGGCGCGTGGCGGTGATGGAGAACGGGCGCGTCGTCGAGGAGGGCGACGTATACGACGTGTTCGCGCACCCGCGCGCGGCGATTACCCGTCGGTTCGTCGCTTCCGCGTCCGCGCTGAGCAAGGTGGATAAGCTCATCGAGGAGGGGAGCGCGCTGGTCAAACCCGCCGCGGACGAGAAGCTCGTCCGCCTGACCTTCCATAAGGACTGTGTGGGCGAGCACGTGATCTCCACCGTCTCCCGCGAATTCGGCGTGGACATCAATATCGTGCTGGCCAACGTCGAGGTGATCGAGGATAATCCGCTGGGCGGCATGGTCGCCCTGCTCGGCGGCGGGGAAAAGCAGGTGGCCGCCGCGCTCCAGTATCTGAACGAAAACCATGTGTATACGGAGGTCATTGCCGATGGAAGCATTTGAAACGTTGATTGAGCGGATTGCGCCGAATCTGTACGCCTATCGGGATCGTTTTTTCACCAGCTTTGCGGCGACGTTTGAGATGTTCGGCAAGGCGGGGCTGATCGCGTTTGTCGTCGGCCTGTTCTTCGGCGTGCTGCTGGTGGTCACGCGCAAGAGCGGCGTGCGCGAGAATCTGCTCGTCTATCAGGTCGTGAACATTGTCATCAACGTGTTCCGCTCGATTCCGTTTATCATCCTGCTGATTTTCCTCATCCCGCTGACGCGCGCGGTGGTCGGCTCGGCCATCGGCGTGAAGGGCGCGATTCTGCCGCTGGTGTTCGGCACGGTGCCGTTTTACACGCGCCAGGTCGAGGTCGCGCTGGCCGGCGTGAACGAGGGCAAGGTCGAGGCCGCGCGCAGCATGGGCTCGGGCACGCTGGGGCTGATCTTCCGCGTGTATCTGCACGAGGCCGTGCCGGAGCTGATTCGCGTGACGACGGTGACAGCCATCAGCCTCATCGGCTTGACGACGATGGCCGGTGCGGTCGGCGCGGGCGGCATCGGCAGCTTTGCCATCAACTACGGCCAGAACCAAAACCATCAGGATATCGTCAACGTCTGCGTGGTGGTGCTGCTGATCGTCGTGTTCATTTTGCAGAGCTTGGGCAATGCGCTGGCGCGGCGCACGACGAATAGGGGATTGCTCAGGAAGGGGCATAGGTAAAGGGACGGACTCCCTCAGTCAGCTTCGCTGACAGCTCCCTCGAAGAGGGAGCTCCTTTTGGCGCATAAGAAGCGGCTATACAAGAAACAAGACCTTCCTCTTAGAGGAAGGTGGCTGCCGAAGGCAGACGGAAGGAGTCCCACATCTGCCCCGAAATGTCCAAAAATCATCCAAAATCAAAGCGGTGTCTGAAAACGGGACATCGCCTTTTTTCTGCCCGTGTTAAAAACCGCTTGACCTTGGTACAATAACACCATCAAAAGGAAATGCGCGGTACATAAAAGCCGGATGGGCAAAATGCTCCCGGCGGTATCGCCTGAATCATAAGGAGGTTTCGGTTATGTATTACAGCAGCGGCAACTATGAAGCGTTCTCTCATCCCAAGAAGCCGGAAGGCGTGGACAGCAAGTCCGCGTATATCATCGGCTCCGGCCTTGCGGCGCTGACCGCGGCCTGCTACCTCGTGCGCGACGGCCAGATGAAGGGCGAGCACATCCACATCTTTGAAAAAGACCCGGTTGCGGGCGGCGCGTGCGACGGCCGCAAGATGGACGTCGGCTATGTGATGCGCGGCGGCCGCGAGATGGACAACCATTTCGAGGTCATGTGGGATCTGCTGCACGATATCCCGTCCCTCGAGCATGAGGGGCAGAGCGTGCTGGACGAATACTACTGGCTCAACAAGGAAGACCCGAATTCCTCCCTCTGCCGCGCGACCGTGAACCGCGGCGAGGACGCGCACACCGACGGCAAGTTCGCCATCAGCGACAAGGGCGCGATGGAGATCATGCGCCTGTTCTTCACGCCGGATGAGCAGCTTCAGGATAAGCGCATCACCGACTTCTTCGACGACGAGGTTTTCTCATCTAACTTCTGGCTCTACTGGCGCACGATGTTCGCCTTTGAGAACTGGCACAGCGCGCTGGAGATGAAGCTCTACATCAAGCGCTACATCCATCACATCGGCGGCCTGCCGGACTTCAAGGCGCTGCGCTTCACGCGCTACAACCAGTATGAATCCATCATCCTGCCGATGACCAGCTACCTCAAGAGCCACGGCGTGCAGTTCTTCTACAACACCAAGGTCGTGGATGTGAAGTTTGACATCAACGGCGAGCGCAAGCAGGCGAGCAGCATCGTGGTGGAGAGCGACGGCCAGCAGGAGACCATCAACCTGACCGAAAACGACCTGCTGTTCATCACCAACGGCGGCTGTGTCGAGAACAGCTCCATCGGCAGCCAGAACGAGGCGGCCAAGTTCGACCCGGAGCTCAAGCCGGGCAACGGCTGGGATCTCTGGAAGCGGATCGCCGCGCAGGACCCGAGCTTCGGCCACCCGAACAAGTTCATCTATGACGCGGAGCAGACCAACTGGGAGAGCGCGACCATCACCACGCTGGACGAGAAGATTCCGCCGTATATCCAGAAGATCTGCAAGCGCGACCCGTTCACCGGCCACACCGTCACCGGCGGCATTGTCACCGTGAAGGATTCCAGCTGGCTGATGAGCTGGACGCTCAACCGTCAGCAGCAGTTCCACGATCAGCCGAAGAACCAGCTCTGCGTGTGGGTCTACGCGCTGTTCACCGATAAGCCGGGCGACTACGTGAAGAAGCCCATGCGCGACTGTACCGGCAAGGAAATCTGCATGGAGTGGCTGTATCACATCGGCGTGCCGGAGGATCAGATCGAGGAGCTGGCGGAGAACAGCGCCAACACCGTGCCGGTTATGATGCCGTACATCGACGCATTCTTCATGCCGCGCGCCAAGGGCGACCGCCCGGACATCGTGCCGAAGGGCGCTGTCAACTTCGCGTTCCTCGGCCAGTTCGCCGAGACGGCGCGCGATACCATCTTCACCACCGAGTATTCCATGCGTACCGGCATGGAGGCGGTTTACACCCTGCTGAACGTGGATCGCGGTGTGCCGGAGGTCTGGGGCAGCACCTATGACCTGCGCGACCTGATTAACGCCACCGTGCAGCTCCGCGACGGCAAGAAGATCACCGACATGGAGCTTCCGTTCATCGAGAAGATCGCGCTCAAGGAAGTGCTCAAGAAGATTCAGGGCACGGACATCGAGAAATTCCTCAAGGAATACAATGCCATTTAATGCGAGCAATCGCGTTGGCGCGGGGCTTGGCTCCGCGCCTTTTTGCGTGGGAGGTTACGTTGGGGCGCTGCCCCAAGCCCCGGAAGGGAACTGAGTTCCCTTCACCTTCCATATTGGGGTTTTGACAAGGGCAAACCTTTGGCGTATAATAAAATATCAAGTTAAACACATTTTTCCATGGATTACGAAGTAATCCATAAACGGGAAGTCCAGAAACCTCAGGTTTCTGGTGGGGGTTTTAGGGGGCAAAGCCCCCTAAAGGAGGTTCTATGAAACTAGGCGTGATCGACGTGGGCGGAGGCTTCCGCGATATCTACGGCGCGGGCGTGTTTGACTGGTGCCTTGACCACGATGTTCATTTTGATTACTGTATCGGCATATCGGCGGGCAGCGCGAATCTGGCTTCCTTTCTGGCCAAGCAGCGCGGGCGGAATTACACCTTCTATATGGATTATGTGTTCCGCAAGGAATACGCGAGTCTGGATAACTGGCTCAGAACCCGCAACTATGTCGATCTGGATTATGTGTTTACCACGCTGTCCGGCAGTAAGGGCGAAAACCCGATTGATTACGAGGCGCTGGCGCATAACCCCGCTGAATTTTATGTCGGCGCGTGCGACGCGCGCACCGGTCAGCCCGTCTATTTCAGCAAGAGCGGCCTGAAAAAGGATCAGTATGACATTTTCAAGGGCTCGTGCGCCCTGCCGCTGTTCTGCAAGCCGTATGTCGTCGATGGAATCCCGTGTCTGGACGGCGGCATCTCCGACCCCGTGCCGGTGCTCAAGGCGTTTGAGGATGGCTGCGATAAGGTGGTGCTGATTCTGACGCGACCGGTCGATCAAAAGCGCGAGCAGAAGAAGGACGTGATGCCCGCGCGCCTGCTGGCCAAAGCCTATCCGAAGGCCGCCGAACGGCTGCTGGATCGCTACCGCGCCTATAACGACGGCGTGGAAATCGCCAAGGAATACCAGAAGCTCGGCAAACTGCTCATCGTCGCGCCGGACGATATCTGCGGCCTGTCCACGCTCAGCAAGAGCCACGAGAAGCTGCAAATGATGTATGAGAAGGGCATGCGGGACGCGGAGAAAATCGGAGAATTTTTGAAAGCGTAAACCGAAAGTGAACAGAAAATGAAAAAATCCGCCCGGTATCGTCGCGATACAGCCGGGCGGATTTTTTGCGATTATACACTTTTTTACTTTCAACCTTTTTGGAAACCGGGGAGACGACCCAAAGCGTTCGCCGCGCGGCGTTCAATTCGCGCCGGGCTTTTTTGCTGAGTTTTTCCTTGGGGATAAAGCGGGTGGACATGCAATCACGACCTTTCAATCAGCTTGAAAAGACTTCTTCCGGCGCTGTTCTTGTGCCGGAAAGAAAGCTATGATATAATGCCTTTGTCGGCTTTGCCGACAGGCATGGCGAGGGCTTGACACCGGAACACCCCGGATTCTGACCGGAGGGAGGTGAGAGCCATCAAAGCAAAAGAAACAACCACGATTACGATCCGACAGACGCTTGTAACGTCTGTCAAGATCGAAAAATCGCAGGAAACGAAAGAACACGATGATGTTAAGGTCATCATCGTGTTAGTGCCGAGAGGCTAAGACGATTAAAAGCCCTCGTCGTGCCTTTATTGTAGCATGATCCGCGCCGCACGTCAAGGGCGGCATTTCTTTTGTCTGTCAAGATCGAAAAATCGCAGGAAACGAAAGAACACGATGATGTTAAGGTCATCATCGTGTTAGTGCCGAGAGGCTAAGACGATTAAAAGCCCTCGTCGTGCCTTTATTGTAGCATGATCCGCGCCGCGCGTCAAGGGCGGCGTTTTATTTAGACGCAATCATTCGGTTGGAGCGCGGGAAGGCTGGCGCGTTCAGATTTTTCCGTGCCTTTTCGCGTAAATGAACGAATAGACGAGCGGCGAGAGGGACGCGACAAAAATCGCGGCGAACCAGACGACGGTTGCATGGCCGAGGAAGACGGAAAGCAGCGTGACCACCCCGGCGATGATCCATACATAGCCCGCGAAACGGTGGGTGTGATTCCAGTTATCCTCGTCGTCAAGCGTCCACGGGACGCGGATGCCCACGGTGTAGTTATGGCGGCACTTGGGCAGATAATTGCCGATGGCGATGAAGATCAGGCCGACGAAAACCATGCCGAAACGCGAGACATTGATGGCGAAGCCCAGCGCGCTCAGGTATACGGACAGGCCGGCGAACAGGCTGGCGGCGGGGCAGACCCACAGGACGAGCTGCGCCATCTTTTCGGAGATATTCTGCTTTTTGGGATCGGCGCGCAGCATGACGGCGCAGAAGAGATGCATGGCGAGGATGAACAGCGGGATGCCGATCACCGCGAACGGGCGGCTGGAATAGCCATTTGCCGTGCCGCTGAAATCGAAATGGGTGGGCATGCGCTCGGGCAGGCGGTTCCACAGGGCGAGGCCGAAAAACATCGGCAGCAGGATGACGACGCAGGTGACAAGCAGGGTGCGTTTAGGAATGGCTTTCATGGTTGTCTCCTTTCAGTTGAGAGAGCCAGAGCATGACCTCCTCGACGACGGAGGTGTTCAGCTCGTAGTAGATGAAGTTTTTTTCGCGCGTTTCGAACACGAGATCGGCCTTTTTCAGCACGCTGAGGTGATAGGAGACCGTTGCGCCCGTCATCTCAAAGTGCCCGGCGATTTCGCCTGCGCTCATGCGCCCGCCCCTGAGCAGCAGCAGGATCTCCCGCCGCGCCGGGTCGGAAAGCGCTTTGAAGGTTTCGGCAAAGCTCATAGGCGACGTCCTTTCAGAATTTCTATTTAGAAAAAAATCTAAATAGTGGATGCTTGAATTATAGCAGGAATGGGGAAGGCCGTCAATAGGCATTTAGAAAATTTTTTAAATTAGAACTCCCTCGGCATTTTCCGCACCACGACCGCGTAGCAGACGACGAGCGCGAAAAGCGTCGCCGCCCAAGAGACGGGATAGGAGAGATAGAGCGTATCGAGGGTCGGGGAGGCAGCGAAGGCCGTATACAGCCAGACCACGCGCAGCAGGCAGATGCCGCTCAGGCTGGTGATGGTCGGCAGAAGGGAATAGCCGACACCGCGGAGCTGGCCGACGAAGGTATCCTGCATGCAGAAGAGGACGTAGAGCGGCATGTTGTGGCGCACGCGGACGAGGCCGCTGGCGATGACCGCCGGATCGGTGTTGAACAGCGCGAGCAGCGGCGTGCCGAACGTGTAAATCAGCAGGCCGAGCGTCAGCCCGCCGACGAACGTGGCCGCGAGGCAGACGAGCAGCACGCGGCGAACGCGGGCATATTTCTTTGCGCCCATGTTCTGGCTGGAGAAGGTGAGCGCCGCCTGCGAGATGGAGTTGGAAACGGTGGTGGCGAAGCCCTCGATGCTGGCGGCGGCGGTGTTGCCCGCGATGGCGGCCGCGCCGAAGGAATTGATGGCGGACTGGATGAGCACGTTGGAGATGGAGAACATGCTGCTTTGCAGCCCCGCAGGGATGCCGATGCGCAGGATCATCGAAAGCGAGCGGCGCTCGATGCGCGTCTTTTTCGGCTCAAAGCGAACGTCGCCGTGGCTGGTGATGAGGCTGGCGAGCACGAGCGCGGCGCTGATGGTCTCGCTGACGACGGTGGCGATGGCCACGCCCGCGACACTGAGCCTGAGCCCGGCGACGAGCGCCACGTTGAGGACGACGTTGACCAGCCCGCTGACGGTCAGGTAATACAGCGGGCGCTTGGTATCGCCGACCGCGCGGAGGATGGCCGCGCCGTAGTTATAGACGAGGCTGGCGGGCAGGCCGACGGCGTAGATGTTCAGGTAGAGCTGCGCGCCGCCGACCACGTCCGCCGGGCAGCCCATCATTTCGAGCAGCGGGCGGGAGAGGACGAGCAGCAGCATGCCCAGCGCCGCGCCGGAGAGCACCGCCAGCGCCATGGAGGTATGCACCGCACGGTGCACGCCGTCCCGATCCCCGGCGCCGGCCGCACGGGCGACGGCCACGGACGCGCCGACGCTCAGCCCCATCAGCAGGCTGACCAGCAGATGGATGAGGGAGGTCGTCGCGCCGACGGAAGCCATCGCGACGGAATCGGCGAAGCGCCCGACGACGATGATATCCGCGGAATTATATAGAAGCTGGAGCATGCCGGAGAGAATCAGCGGCACGGCGAAGGCCAACACGTTGGGCAGCAGCGGCCCGGCGGTCATCGCCACCTGACGATGCGAGCGATGGGCAAACAAAGCGATCACCTCAATCCTGGAGCAATGCGAACAGCATAGCACAACGCGCAGGGAGCGTCAAGACAATGCAGCAAACAAAAACCGTACTTGCATTTCAGCAGTATTTTGGATATAATAAAGGGGAATACAGGAAAAATATCGACTGATATGAATATGTGACGAGGTGCATGAATATGAAAACCGTGACGATTCGCCTGACGATGATGACGGACAACGTGAAAAACTTTGTCCGCCTGGTCAATCGTTATCCGTATGATATGGATTTGCGCTCGGGGCGCTATGTGGTGGACGCCAAATCCATCTTGGGCATTTTCTCGATTGATCTCTCCCGACCGATCACCATGACGATTTACAGCGACGACTGCGACGACCTGCTCCGCGATCTGGACGGCTATCTGGTCAAGGACGGCGAGGAAACCGCCGCGAAATAAGGGATGGAGGTGCAGCCCATGCCGCTTGATGTGCATGCTACGGAAGAAGAGGACAAGCTCGTGGTGCTGTCGTCTTTGAACCGCCTCGGCGGCTGCACGGAGGAACAGCTTCTGCGCTTTCTGGTTGAAAACGCGCTGATGAATCCATTTCAGTTTTATCTGGCGCTGGGCGGGCTGAAAGAGGCGGGCTTCGTTCGCGAGGCGCGCCATCTGGAAGGGACGCTGCTGATTCTGACCCCGCAGGGGCGCGAAAGCGTGGAAATGTTCGCCTCCCGCATCCGCGCTTCTCAAACGGAGAAGCTGAACGCGAACGCGCCCGCATGGAAGCGGCGCATCCGCGACGAGCTGCAAATGCCCGCCGCGTGGCAGGAGACGGACAACGGCTTCGCCGTCACGCTGCGCGCGCTGGAGGGCGGCGCGGAAATCTTCTCCATGACGCTGACGGCGGCGACGAAGGCACAGGCGAAGCGCTTCTGCGAGCGCTGGCCAAGCCGCGCGCCGTTCCTGTATCAGACGATCATGGAGCAGCTCGGCGAGGCGGAAAACGAAGAAAAAAATTCGTAAAGCCTGCAAAGAAACAAAAAAAGAAGACAAAAAGCAAAAAAACGGAAACGTTCGACGGCAACGGCAAAAGGGGCGCGAAAAAAGCGCCCGACTGCCCGCGCCCGCCGGACGTTTTTTGCGTGTACGAGAAATTGCGCAAAAGCGCCCGCGCGAGCAAGGCGCGGGGAAGGCAAAAAAACGATCAAACGGCGGCTGATCACACAGAAAGTTCGTAAAAACCGAGCGCGAATTTGGCGAAATTGACCGAGCGGAGAAAAGAAATTATCCAAAAACACTTCCATTTTTTCATACATTCTGATATAATGAGCATCAGATGCGGGCGGGCGCGAAACAAGCCGCCTGAAAAACAGCCGAAACAAGGCTTCAAAGGAGGAACGATTTATGAAGGACTACATGGTGAAGGACATACGCAACATCGCTGTATTGGGACACGGCTCTGAAGGCAAAACGACGCTGGTTGAGTCGATGCTCTATGCCGCCGGCGTGACTGACCGCCAGGGTCGTGTCGAGGATGGAAACACGGTCAGTGATTACGATCCCGAAGAGATCAAGCGTCATATCTCCATCAGCGCGTCCGTGGCGCCGATTGAAATCCACGGCAAGAAGCTCAACCTCATTGACGTTCCCGGTTACTTCGATTTTGCGGGCGAAATGTCCGGCCCGCTGCACGCCGTGGAGGGCGCGGTTATCGTTCTGAGCGCCGCAACGGGCATCTCCACCGGCTTTGAAAAAGCATGGAACGCGACCGCGAAGCATGGTTTGGCGCGCATCATCGCCGTTTCGCAGGTCGATCGTGAACATATCAATTACCGCAAGGTGCTCGACGATCTGCGCAGCACCTACGGCAACTGCATCATCCCGACGGTTCTGCCGATCGGCGAGGGCACGTCCTTCGTCGGCGTGGTGGACGTTTTGACGGGCAAGGCCTTCACCGGCGCGGGCAAGGATCGCTGCGAGATTCCGATTCCGGAAGAGATGGAAGCGCTGGTCGAAGAAGCGCGCGAGGCCTGCAACGAGGCGGCGGCGAGCACCAGCGAGGAATTGATGGAAAAATTCTTCGACGAGGGCAAGCTGAGCGAGGAAGACATGCTGCGCGGCCTTTCCGCGGGCATTTACGAGGGCAGCATCGTGCCGGTCGCCCCGGTTTCCAGCCTGAACGGCATCGGCGTGCGCCCGCTGATGTATGAGCTGGCCATGTACATGCCCAGCCCGATGGAGCACACCTATCACGGCATCAACCCCAAGACCAAATCCATGCACATCCGCCACGCGGACATGAGCGAGAGCTTCACCGCGCAGGTGTTCAAGACCATCGCCGACCCGTTCGTGGGCAAGCTGTCCCTGATTAAGGTCATCTCCGGCGTGCTGACCCCGGCGACCCCGCTGTTCAACGCGAACGCGGACAAGCCCGAAAAGGCGGCGGGCATCTTCATGGTGCGCGGCAAGAAGCAGATTCCGGTCGGCATGCTCTGCGCGGGCGACATCGGCGCGCTCAGCAAGCTGCAATACACCTCCACGGGCGACAGCCTCTGCGAAATCGGCAAGGTCGTTCAGTATGACAGCATCGACTTCCCCGCGCCGCAGATTTCTCTGGCGGTATACGCCAAGAAGGCGGGCGAGGAGGACAAGGTATTCTCCGGTCTGGCGCGCCTGTGCGAGGAAATGCCGGATGTGATCGTTGCCAAAGACCCGATGACCACCGAAACGCTCATCAGCGGTCAGGGCGAATTGGAGCTTGAAATCGTGCGCCAGAAGCTGCAAAGCAAGTTCGGCGCGGACGCCGTGTTCAAAGACCCGAAGATCGCCTACCGCGAGTCCATCCGCAAGACGATTCAGGTGCAGGGCCGTCACAAGAAGCAGAGCGGCGGCCACGGCCAGTTCGGCGACGTGTGGATCGAGTTCTCCCCGGCCGAACCGGGCACGGATTTCGAGTTCGTCGATGCGGTGGTCGGCGGCGCGGTGCCGCGCAACTTCATTCCGTCGGTTGAAAAGGGTCTGCGCGAGAACCTCGTCAAGGGCGTGCTCGCGGGCTTCCCGATGACGGGTCTGCGCGCCAAGCTCTACGACGGCAGCTATCACCCGGTCGATTCCTCCGAAATGGCGTTCAAGACGGCGGCGCGCATCGCGTATAAGCAGTGCATCAACGCCAACCCGGTGCTGCTCGAGCCGATCATGCACGTGGAAATCAGCGTGCCGGACGAGTACATGGGCGATATCATGGGCGACCTGAACAAGCGCCGCGGCCGCATCCTCGGCATGGAACAGAGCGACGGCAAGCAGCTGATTATCGCCGAAGTGCCGCAGGCCGAAATGTTCAAATACGCAACCGATCTGCGCTCCATGACGCAGGCGAAGGGCGCGTTCAAGATGAGCTTTGAGCGCTACGAGGAAGTGCCGCAGGCCATCTCCGGCAAGATCATCGAGGCGCATAAGGCCGATCTCGCGGACGACGAGGAATAAACGGATTCATATTCACAGCGGACGGGCAGAAATGCCCGTCCGTTTCTATATGTTTTGCTCAAAAACGCATCGCAAATTTCACCGGATTGACAAATTCTCTTGACATGCGGTTCAATCAAATGTAAAATAGAGATAGTCAGAGTGAAAGCGTGTGCAGATTTATGCTGTGCTGGACATTGCGCCGGGGAAAAGCGGGGTGCGTTTAGGCCGACTTTTCCGGGCGTTTGATACATCAAAACCGAATAGGCGGCAAAGCCGCGGCGGGGTTCTTGTGCCCCGACGATGGCATGGTTCTTTGCGCCTAATTTGTATTGTTTATCGCCAGAGGCAGGCGTCGATCTGTACCCTTTTTTCTTGGACGATTGATTGAAAGAAATTAAGAATCCAAACAGAAGGAGAGTGAAGCAGATTGGCGTCGTTTATTTTTACCCTTTTGGCGATTGCAGCCGCGCTGGCCGCGGGCGTTGCGGCAGGCTACATGTATCGCAAGAACGTGCAGGAAAAGAAAATCGGGCGCACCGAGGAATATGCCCGTAATCTGCTGGACGACGCGCAGCGCCGTGCGGAGGAGAAGAAGAAGGAAAGCATCCTCGAAGCGAAGGAAGAGGTCATCCGCCTCAAGAACGAGCTGGATCGCGAGATTCGCGACCGCCGCGCCGAGGTGCAGCGCAGCGAGCGCCGCGTGACCCAGCGCGAGGAAACCCTTGACAAAAAGGCGGATAACCTCGACGCGCGCGAGACCGGCTTGGAGCGCAAGCAGAACGAGCTGGATCGCCTGACCGCCGAGGCGCAGGAATACAGCGTCCGCCAGAAGAACGCCGCCGAGGAGGCCGAGAAGACCGCCAAGGACATGGAAGAAAAGAGCCGCGCCGAGCTGGAGCGCGTCGCGAAGATGACGCAGGACGAGGCGCGCGACATGATCGTGCAGCGCATCCAGAAGGAAGCCTACCACGACGCGGGCGTGATGGTGCGCGAAATCGAGCAGACCGCGAAGGACGAGGCCGAGAAGAAGGCGCGCAACATCGTCGCGATGGCGATTCAGCGCTGCGCCAGCGACCATGTGGCGGAGACCACGGTTTCCGTCGTGTCGCTGCCGAACGAGGACATGAAGGGCCGCATCATCGGCCGCGAGGGCCGCAACATCCGCACGCTGGAAACCGCGACGGGCGTGGATCTGATCATCGACGATACGCCGGAGGCCGTGATCGTCTCCGCGTTTGACCCGATTCGCCGCGAGGTTGCGCGAATCGCGCTGGAAAAGCTGATCGCCGACGGGCGCATCCATCCGGCGCGCATCGAGGAAATGGTCGAAAAGGCCAAGCGCGAGGTGGACAACCAGATTCGCGAGGCCGGCGAGCAGGCCATCTTCGAAACGAACATGCACGGCATCCACCACGAGCTGGTCAAGCTGCTCGGCCGCATGCGCTATCGCACGAGCTACGGCCAGAACGTGCTCCAGCACAGCATCGAGGTCAGCCATCTGGCCGGCCTGATGGCGGCGGAGCTGGGCGCGGATGTGCAGCTCGCCAAGCGCGCGGGTCTGCTCCACGACATCGGCAAGGCCGTCGATCACGAGATGGAGGGCACGCACGTCGAGCTGGGCGTTGAAATGGCCAAGCGCTACCACGAGTCCCCCGAGGTCATCCACTGCATCGCGGCGCACCACAACGATATCGAGCCGCAGACCGTCGAGGCCGTGCTCATTCAGGCAGCCGACGCGATTTCCGCGGCCCGTCCGGGCGCGCGCCGCGAGAGCATCGAGAACTACATCCGCCGCCTCGAAAAGTTGGAGGAAATTTCCAACAGCTTCCCGGGCGTGGAAAAGTCGTTCGCGATTCAGTCCGGCCGCGAGGTGCGCATCATGGTCAAGCCGGAGGACATCTCCGACGAGGGCACCTATGTGCTCGCCCGCGAGGTCGCCAAGCGCATTGAAAATGAGCTGGAATATCCGGGACAGATCAAGGTCAACGTCATCCGCGAGACCCGCTGCACCGAGTTCGCGAAGTAAAACAGAATCGCGAAGGAAAACAGAATGAGGAAAGCGGCGTCGTATATTGCGGCGCCGCTTTTTGTCGCCGCGAAGCGGCCTGTGATTGAAACAGGTTCAAACCGCAAAAGGGGCGGGAAACGGCGGACGCGCAATGCGCGTCCCTACGGAGGAAATTGCAGATGGAGATGGAAAAGCAAATGACGACAGAGGTTCGGAAAATCGAAAACGCGGAGGAAAAGCGGCGAATCTGCCGCGCGATTTTGGAGGCGCTGCCGGAGTGGTTCGGTATTCCGCAGGCGCGGGAGGAATACGTCAGCGGGAGCGCGGACAAGCGCTTTTTCGCCGCGATGGACGGAGAAAACCCCGTCGGGTTTCTCTACCTGAAGGAGACGGGACGCGACACGGTGGAGCTGTACGTGATGGGCGTTTTGAAGGCGCGGCACAGAACGGGCGCGGGGCGCGCGCTGGTGGAAGCGGCCAAGCAGGCCGCGCGCGAGGCGGGCTATGCGTTCATGCAGGTGAAAACGGTGCAGATGGGGAAATACGCCGAGTATGACGCAACAAATCGGTTTTATCTGGCGATGGGATTCAGGGAGTTCGAGGTGTTTCCGCACCTGTGGGACGAATGGAACCCGTGTCAGGTATACGTGATGGGGCTGTAACGAATACAACCTGATCTGCGGGGCGATGGCCGGGGTGCTCGACGAGGCGGTGACAGAGGTATCCATGCTCGTTTCGATCATGCGGTTCGGATGGAAGGATTTGGACAAAGCGGAGGAATGAATATGCGGACGGAAACGACGGGCAATATCTTTCAGATGCGGCGGCTTGACGAGCGGGATGTGGACGCGATTTTGGCGCTCTGCGAAGGAAACCGGCTGTTTTATCAATACCATCCGCCGATGGCGACGCGGGAAAGCATTTTGGCGGACATGACCGCGCTCCCGCCGGGAAAGGGCATGGAGGACAAGGCGTATGTCGGCTTTTTTGAGGGGGAAAAGCTGGTCGCTGTTCTGGACTGGATCAGCGGCTATCCCGCGAAGGAAACCGCGTGGATTGGGCTGTTCATGGTCAGCGCGGAGAGGCAGGGGAAAGGCGTCGGAAGCGGAATCATCCGCGACATGGCCGCAAGCCTGAAAGCGGAGGGGTATCGGGAAATGCAGCTCGGCGTGGACAAGGGAAATCCGCAGAGCTTCGCGTTTTGGACAAAGAACGGGTTTGAGGTGCTGCGCGAGGACGGCTATATCGTAATGAGGCGGGAGATTTGAGAGGGGAAAAAGATGATTCAGGTTTATGATTCCGGCGCGGCGTTTATCACAGAAAATCAGACGCTTTTGGACACGAATCCGCAGATTTCCGCATTCATGGTGCTGGATGCGCCACTGCTGAAGGAGACGGGCAAAATCAACTACGCGGTGAAATGCGAAAAGGATGAAAAAACGCTGCTGGCGATGAAAGTGGAGCCGTACAATCTGATTCTGTTTGGCGACGCAGACTGCGCGGGGGAGTTGTTGGTTTTCCTGATGCGTGAAGAATATGAAATCAAAAATTACCTGAGCGAAAAGACGCTGGGCGACGCGACGGCGCACGAGATGAAAGCACGGTTTGACATTCAATACGAAGAGGCGCTGGCGATGGAATTTATGGAAGCACGGGAAGTGACAGAATCATCATCGCCGGAGGTTGAGGTGGCAGGAGAGGACGATCTGGACGAAATCTGCGCGTGCATGGAGCATTTTTTGATCGACTGTAACTTGCAGGACAAGCTGAACCGGGAAGCGATCAGGAGAAGCATCGGGGATTTCCGCGTTATTCGGTCGAACGGGCGAATTGTCAGCATGGGTAAGGTGGTGCGCGACGTGAATGAGAGCATGCGCATCACCAACGTCTATACGCGCGGAATATACAGAGGGAAAGGGTATGCACGGAAGGTGGTCAATACCATCAAAAATGAGATCTTGGCGGCGGGGAAAACCGCGACGCTAAACGTAGATAGGCGCAACCCCGTGACAAACCATCTCTATCGGGCGCTGGGGTTTAAGCCGGTTTTCGCGCAGGGGGAGTATCGGCGGATCGAGACGAAAGGCTGACGGCGGAAAGACAGACATGGAAGAAATCACCGCGATGCGGTGCGCGCTCTGCACCGAGGAGGATACCTTCATGGATGCGTGAGCCGAGGCTGGCGATTTTGGATTCGAACAGGACGAAACTGCCTTGTGGGGATCAAAAGATTGAAAAAAGCCCCGCAAATGCGGAGCGCAGACCATGGACAAAAAGCTATTCTCCACCGAGGGGAAAATAGCCATCCCCGCAAACGAAGGCATAACGGAAAGCCTGATTCTGTTATTTAGGTCAGGTTGCCTTTTGTCAACAAACGAAGCCCAGCCATGAGGGGCGCGGCAATTATGCGTTTTGGAGACGCTGCTTGAGCGCATCTTGAAGAACCTGAGAAAAGTTCAGTCCTTTTTCAAGCGCCGCGTTGTTCAGCCATTCCGGGATGGTTAATGTCTTTTTGACGGAACGCTCGAAATGGGATTTGGCATAGGCGGGAACGTCAACGCTGACCAGATTGACAAAGGCGTCGGACGCATCGTCAATGCCAAGCGATTGAGCAACTTGTTTAATCTGGACGGAGGAGACGGCGGAAGGGGTGGGTGCTTTTTTCCCTTCCTGCTTGAGCGTATAGAGATGGCCTGCAAGGCAATCGACGGCCATGGTCATGGCTTCTTCCAGATTTTCTCCGCAGGTTGCTAGATCATCAAGGTCAGGAAAAATGACAGAGTAACCGTTTTCTTCTTTGAAGAAACAGGCGGGATAGATAGACAGCATAACGGTCAACCTCCTTTTTTATTTCAATCCGGCTTGTTTACGAATGGAGTTGACGGTTCCCTTGGGAAGATCTTTCCCCTTATGAAACGGAATCGTAACCTTGCCGATTTTGGAAGGATGGACATATTGACGGTGAGAGCCCTTTTGCGAATCAAAACGCCAGCCGGCAGCAAGGATTTCGCGTTCCAGATCAAGAGACGTTGGGGGCATAAGCTCAATCCTCCTTCTATGTGCGTCAATTATAATGCAGAATACAGATGAAGTCAATACGTGCTCATTAAAATACGTGTGAATAGGGGGCGGCATGGAAAGAAATTTGGCGATGGCGCGGCGGATTGCGCGGATGGCCGAGAAAGCGGGCGGGCGCGTCTACTTTGTCGGAGGTTTCGTCCGCGACAGCGTGATGGGACGGGAAAGCAAGGATGTGGACATCGAAATCCACGGGATGACGGCGGACGCGGTGCGTGGGATGCTGGGCGAGATCGGACCGTGGAAGGAGATGGGCGCGAGCTTCGGCGTGTTTGCGCTGCGCGGATATACGCTGGACATCGCGCTGCCCCGACGCGGCGGCGGAAAGGGCGAGGACGCGGACATCGACCCCTTTATGGGCGTGGAGGAAGCGGCGAGGCGGCGCGACTTCACGATGAACGCGCTGATGCGGGACGCGCTGACCGGAACGCTGATCGACCGATTCGGCGGGCAGGCGGACATCCAAAACCGGGTGATTCGGCATGTGGACGAGAGAACCTTTCGGCGCGACCCGCTGAGAGTCATCCGGGCGGCGCAGTTTGCGGCGCGGCTTGAGTTTGCGATTGCGCCGGAAACGATGGCGCTCTGCCGGACGCTCGACCTTGGCGGGCTGGCGTGGGAGCGCGTGATGGGCGAAATGGAGAAGGCGCTGACGAGAAGCGGGCGGCCATCCCGATGCTTTGAAGCGCTGCGGGAGATGGGACAGCTCGAACCCTGGCTGAAGGAGGTCGCGGCGCTCATCGGCGTGAAGCAGCGGGCGGATTGCCACCCGGAGGGGGACGCATGGACGCACACGATGCTGGTTGTGGACGAGGCGGCCAAGCTCCGGGACGAGGCGAAAAACCCGACGGGGCTGATGCTGGCGGCGCTGCTGCACGACGTGGGCAAGACGGTGGCCATGCAGGAAAAGGACGGCGTGATCCACGCCTACGGGCACGAAACGGCGGGCGTGCCGCTGGCAGAGGACTTTCTGCGGCGGCTGACGGGGGAAAAGGCGCTTTGCCGCTATGTGCTGAACATGGTGGAGCTGCACATGAAGCCGAATATGTACGCCGCGCAGAACAGCGGACAGAAGGCGTGGAACAGGCTGTTTGACCGGAGCGCCTGCCCGGAGGACCTGCTGCTGCTGGCGAAGGCAGACCATCGGGGCAGGATAAACGCCGCGCCCTACGCGGAGACGGAACGGACGATTCGGACGCGGCTTTCGGCGTTTGAGGAAATGATGGCAAGGCCGCACATCACGGGAGCGGATCTCCTCGCGCGGGGAATTCAGCCGGGGGAAGAAATGGGGCGGCTGCTCGAAGAAGCGCACCGGCTCAGGCTGGCCGGGGTGAAGAAGGAGGACGCGCTGCGGCAGATGCGCTTGTGAGACGGGGGGACGACTCCTTCCGTCACGCCTTCGGCGTGCCAACCTTCGGCGTTTTCCATCGTCTGAATCCGCCACAGGCGGCGACGATAGAAAACGTCCCTCGAAGAGAAAGAGAACAGGGGTAGCAATAAGGCGTATACGGGGGACGACTCCTTCCGTCACGCCTTCGGCGTGCCAACCTTCGGCGTTTTCCATCGTCTGAATCCGCCACAGGCGGCGACGATAGAAAACGTCCCTCGAAGAGGGAGGTCTGGATTGCAGGGTAAAGTTACTCTTGCGAATGAAAAGACAACTGAAATTTTCGATTTTGTTATTCTAGTCAAGCTGTTTTGTGTTAACAGGCTGCACCTCCCTCGAAGAGGGAGGTCATGGGGAGGTTTAGAAGATGGAGTGGCAGAAAAACGGAGGGATACGGTGTCTTTGCCTTACAATCATAAGCTGATTCCGCGAGCGAAAGAGCTGAGGAAGGATGCGACCGAACAGGAAAAATGCTTATGGTATAAGTATTTGAGCCAATATCCGGTTCGGTTTCAGAGACAGAAAACAATCGGAAGATTTATTGCGGATTTTTATTGCGCAAAGGCGAAACTGGCGATTGAATTGGATGGCAGCCAGCATTTTTCGGACGAAGGAAAGGCATATGATGAAAGCCGAACAGCCGGTCTTGAAGAATATGGAATTACCGTCATCCGTTTTTCCAATGCCGAAGTTGATAGACATTTTGAATCCGTGTGTGAAGTGATTGATAAAGCGGTGCGAGCGCTGATAAAAGAAATTTGAGAAAACCTTTACAGTCAGGCTCAATTCAAAAATAAAGAGATGAAAGCGGGCTCAGCCCGTTTTTTTGATGGGAAAAATAGGGCGGAAACAGACGGTTTTGGACGGGAGACCGGGTTGACAAAGCGGGGCGTATCGCGTAAAATGGGAACATACGTTCGCATTGTTGCCCCGGGATGCGAACGGGATGAAGACGGTGAGAAAAGACGACGCGGATTTGAGGAGGAGAAAATGGCGTTTTCCTGTGTGCTGCACCTCAAGGAAGAATGTGACGGCTGCGGAATGTGCGAAGAACCGCTGAGACAGGCGGAAGCATGGAGCGCTGAGACGGAGAGATGAGCCGGACAGGCCGGCGGAAGCAAAAGGGGAGTTTGAGACGATGACACAGAAGGATAAGCAGGCGCTGCTGAGGGTGAGAAGTCAGGCAAGGCTGGTGCGGGAGCTGCGCGAGCGGCTGGAGGACACGAAGGCGGCGATCGGCGCGGCGGCGCTCGACGGGATGCCCAGAGGAAAGGGCGGCCTGCCGCGCGGGCTGGAAATGAAGGTCATGCTGCGGGAAACACTGGAGGAATCGCTGAAGCGGGAAGAAAAACGGCTGCGCGACTACGAAAAGGAAGCGCGGGAGGCGATGATCGGCATGAAGAGCGGCGCATACGCATTTTGCTTATATTACTACATTTGCGGGATGAATTTGGAGGACACGGCGCGGATCACGGACAGATGCGAGCGGCAGATCCGGCGATACAAGCGGGAGATTGAGAAAGAGGAAAAGGCGGAGGAATGAGAAAAACATGCGGGCGGACGAACGGGAGACGTCAGGGAAATGTCCGGAAAATGTCCGAAAAATGTCCGGAAGGCGTCCGCTAAATGTCCCCCAAATGTCAGCTTGCGGCGCGGAAAGGGGTGTGGTATGATAGAATCAGTCAAAGAGGGAACGAAAGAGCCCTCCTAGACGACCGACAAATGGGCATGAGCCGTTTCCGAAAGGGAGCGGCTTTTTATATGCCCAAAGGAAGGGAGGGATGACGATGAAAATGACGGAGAGCATGAAGAGCGAGGTGGTTCGGCTGTACTTTGAGGAGAACCGGGAGGAAGCGGAGATTGCGGCGCGGCTGGGCATCAGCCTGCGGCAGGCCAAGACGGTGCTGGGCGATCTGGCACGGCTGGAAACCTACAAAAAGCGGAGCGAGGCAGCCAAGCTGCGGGCGCAAATCTGCGTGAACAAGAGCGCGGAGGAGGCGGCGCGGCGGCAGGCGGCGCTGCTGCTGGACGGCGAGGTGAACGAAACGATCAGCCAGAGGGCGGCGAAGGACATCCTCGACCGGGCGGGCGTTCGCGTGCCCAAGGAGAGCCGGAGCGACGTGGTGATTCGATTCGCGCAGGGCGCGCCGCCGCTGGGCATGCCGGAAAGCGCGGAAAAGGGAAAGGAGGAAAGGCATGGAGCTTGAGCTGGCCTATCGTCCGACGGGTAAGCAGCTGGCGTTTCACGCGAGCACAGCGGACGAGGTGCTCTACGGCGGGGCGGCGGGCGGCGGAAAGAGCTACGCCATCTGCTGGGATGCGCTGATGCGATGCCTGAAATATCCGCAGACGCACGCGTATTTATTCAGGCGGACATACCCGGAGCTGGAAATGACGCTGGTGCGCACGATGATGCGCATCGCGCCGAAGGAGCTGGGCAAATACGTCGCCAGCGCGCATGAGCTGCGGCTGAGCAACGGGAGTGTCATCCACTTCTGCCACCTGAGCAACGAAGGCGAAGGGCTGCTCAAGTATCAGGGCGCGGAAATCCACTGGTTGTATTTCGACGAGCTGACGCATTTCACAAAGCCCATGTACGACTACCTCCGGACGAGGCTGCGCGCAGAAAAGCGGCTGGGCATCACGCCCTGCGTCCGCTGCGCGAGCAACCCCGGCGGTCCGGGGCACGCATGGGTGAAGGCGCGATTCGTGGACGCGACGGGCGCGGGGCAGCGCGTCGCCGAAGCGACGGTGGAAAGCAGCATCCTCGGCGGGGTGAGCGTGAGGCGGATCGAATACATCCCGGCGACGGCGATGGACAATCCGCACATCACGCGGGACTACATCGTGGAGCTGGAGCAGAAGCCCAAGGCGCTGCGGGAAGCGCTGCTCCTGGGAAAGTGGGACGCATTCGACGGGCAGGCTTTCCCGGAGTTTGTGGACGATCCGGCACATTACGAGGACGGGCTATACACGCACGTCATCAAACCGTTCAAAATTCCATGGCACTGGACGCGGGTGGTCAGCTTCGACCACGGATACACGCGGCCTTTTTCTTTTGGCGTTTGGGCGGTGGACGAGGAGGGACGGGTTTACCGATACAAGGAGCTTTACGGCTGCGTGCCGGGAGAGGCGAACGTTGGCGTGACCTGCCCGCCCGGAGAAATCGCGCGGCAGTTGGCCGACTTGATGGAGCCGGAATTTGAGGAAGGCATACACGTCTGCGGCATTGCCGACCCGGCCATCTGGGACAGAAGCCGGGGACTGAGCGTGGAAGAGCAGATTCGAAAGGTATTCAACGGCGTGATCTTTATGAAGGGGGACAATACGCGGCTGCCGGGAAAGATGCAGCTGCACGAGCGCCTCAAATTTGACGGAGAAGGGCGGCCGATGCTTTACGTTTTCGAAAACTGCCGGGACTTTCGAAGGACGATCCCGGCGCTGGTCTACGACGCGCGCAGGCCGGAGGACATTGACACCGCGGGCGAGGATCACATCTACGACGAGACGCGGTATTTTTTGATGTCAAGGCCGATTGCGCCGAGGAAACGCTCCGCTGGGCCTAGGGGATTAGGGGGAGATTTCGATTTACCACGCTCAAAGGTCGCAACAGGGTTGCTCCCTTTCGCTTGGGATGCTCCGCCTCGCTGAGCCGCCCACAGGGCGCGCTCGGCTTCGATCCTCCCTTAAATCCCCTAGGAACCCCATAACCCCCTTTGAAACGAGCAGGGTTGCGAC